>ERZ779737.827-NODE-827-length-26699-cov-19.172121_pt1 | contig 26699 bp, 32 predicted proteins | sample MGYA00511889_ERZ779737 | MGnify/ENA primary metagenome ERZ779737 (study PRJEB29588, sample SAMEA2163575) | human gut metagenome | biome: human gut; feature: human-associated habitat; material: faeces | place: Denmark | collected 2008/2010 ... | reverse complement strand
CGCTGAAAGACCTCGGCAAGAAGATGTTCGCCTTCTCCAGACTGGAGATACCGGCTGAGAGCATCACTGGTTTGCTGTAGGACATTACGACTGGGGCACCCCGGCACAGCAAATAAATTTGCTCTGCTCCCGGCTTCTGCGTATCTTCGCAGAGAAAAGAACTGGCTATGGCAGACAAAGAAAATATTATCATTAAGGACACCCTTGACGGACTGGGAACGGATGCCTACAGCGACTATCTGGCCCACGCCCTTTGTCTGGCCGGATCATGCAGACTGAAATACAACGGCGAGGAACGCGAGCTGCAGGCGGGTGACCTGATGATTGTCCGCAAAGGCAAGTTAGTGGAGTGCATACGTCCGGCAGACGATTTCAGGGTGAAGGTGATATACGTCACCTCCGAATTCATCGTGCTCTCCACACCGCTCAGCAACTACGGCATGAAAGGCCAGCTGGCCCTGTTCCTCAATCCCATCATGAAACTGGACGCCGGACAGCAGGAACTGTGCCGCCGGGACTTCGAGATGGTGGAAGCGCGGCTGGCGCAGACCGGCCACCATTTCCGCAAGGACCTGCTGATAGCCTCCATACAGATGCTGATAATTGATTTCTTCGACTTCCATTCCCATCTGTATGGAGTAGACAACATCCCGCTGCAAAGCGCCGCCATCATGAGCCGCTTCCTCAACATGCTGGAGAACGGGACATACCGCAGACACCGCGAAGTGAATTGGTATGCCGACAAGCTGTGCGTGACTCCCAAATACCTGTCCGAAGTCTCCCGCAAGATAAGCGGTTACGCCGCCAACTACTGGATACACCGCTACACCGTCCTCGACATCTCCCGCCTGCTCCGCGACAAGTCCCTGACTTTCGTCAGCATTTCCGACATGTTCGACTTCTCGTCACCCGCCTATTTCAGCCGATACGTGCAGCAGCATTTAGGGGTAAGCCCGACTGAGTATCGGGGCTGAGGCTCTTTTATAACCGCCTATTATATAAGGAACTGACAAGCATCAAACAGGATACATATGGAACAACAGTTTTGTCAAAGTTGCGGCATGCCCCTGAACGATGAGAACAGAGGGCTCAATGCCGATGGAAGCCGTAGCGAGGATTATTGCATGTACTGTTACAAGAACGGCGCGTTTACCCAGGATTTCACGATGGGGCAAATGATTGAGTTCTGCCTGCAATTCTTAGATCAATGGAACACACAGGCCGGATGCAACCTGACTCATATACAGGCCAAGGAACAGATGTTCCGGTACTTTCCGCGTCTGAAACGGTGGAAAGAAAAAGATGAACGGACATTGGCGGAAAAAGCCACCCATTTGCTTGCCCAATGCGAAAACGTGACGGTCGCTTCCATTGATGCCAGCGGTTATCCCCGGCCTGTGCAGATGTCCAAGATTGGAGCCAAGGGTTTTCATGAAGTCTGGATGGCGACAAGTGCCGACTCTGTAAAGGTCAATGATTTCAAGGCGAACAATAAGGCAGGTCTTTGTTATGACCATTACGGAGACGGGGTTGCCCTACGCGGAACGGTAGAGGTTGTCACGGACGATGCCATCCGCAAGGAAATGTGGCAGGACTGGTTCGTTCATCATTTCCCCGGCGGACCGGGTGACCCGAATTATGTGCTTCTTCACTTCGTCAGTAAGGAAGCCACCTTCTGGATTAACGGCGAATTTTCTCACTCCGACATCCCATTGGAACAAGAATCCGTGGATATGTGAAGCGTGTCCGGACCTTGCAACTAACCGCAAAAATGTAGCCATCCGCATCAGCGACGTGATGAACGACCCGCTTTCAGCGACTGGGGCGGGTGATTTTCCCCGTGGACGAAGGTTTCTGGAGCGGCGAAACGCTGGAACAGCTACGTCAGTCCATTCGCAGAAATCCGTAGACAGGGTAATCATATCCGTCTTCCGGGTATCCTCCGTCATAGTCAGATTTGCTATTTTTGCATCCGGAACAGATAATATAAAATCATGAAACGCACAGCAATTATAGCAATGACATGTCTGTTTGCCTTTGGGGCGACAGCTGTCGCACAACCGAATCCCGTACCGGGGAAAGACGGGAACAAATATGTGCCTTATGAGGAGCGCACAGGCAACGAATCCATCGTATATTTCACACGCAATCTTAGTCCGGAGGGCCTTATCAAGGCATACGAGCAGGTTTGCGGGAACATCGAAGGGAATGTCGGGGTGAAGCTGCACACCGGAGAGCAGAACGGACCGAACATCATTCCGAGCGAATGGGTGAAAGCCCTGCTTCAGAAAGACCTGCCGGAAGCCAGTATTGTGGAAACCAACACCTACTATACAGGCGACCGGTACACGACGGAGCAGCACCGCAAGACTTTGGAAGTGAACGGATGGACATTCTGCCCCGTGGACATCATGGACGAGGAGGACACTTTGACCTTGCCTGTCCATGGCGGAAAATGGTTTGAGAGAATGTCTATGGGCAGCCACATAACCGACTACAACTCACTTGTCGTACTGACCCATTTCAAGGGACATACCCAGGGCGGTTTCGGAGGCAGCAACAAGAACATCGGCATCGGCTGCGCTGACGGCCGCATCGGCAAGGCCTGGATACACACCACGCCGGGACAGGACAACCAGTGGGACATCGCCAAGGAAGAATTTATGGAGCGCATGACCGAATCCACGAAAGCAGTCATGGACTATTTCGGCAAACACATTACATACGTGAACGTCATGCGCAACATGTCGGTATCGTGCGACTGTGAAGGTGTGAACGCCGCCCCTGTCGTGACACCCAATGTCGGCATCCTGTCATCCACCGACATCCTTGCCCTCGACCAGGCATGCGTGGATCTGATATACGCCATGACCGAAGCAGAGCATCACGATCTGGTGGAACGTATCGAGACCCGCCACGGCCTGCACCAGCTCTCCTACATGAAAGAGTTGGGCATGGGCAATAACCGCTACATCCTCATAGACCTGGACAACGGAGGCAAACGCATCACCGCTGCCGAAGCCGTGAAGGGGCTCAAGCCATTTGTCCAGGAATAAACCCGACTCCTTCCAACCCGACTCCTTCCAAAGGAGTAACGAGGGGCAACAAGCGCAGAACGGCTTCACAACGCACGTAGAGGAACTGCGGCAATTCTACTCCTTCCAAAGGAGTGCGGAAAATGCGGGAAAAGCCGACTCCTTCCGAAGGAGTGAAGAGGGGAAACAAGCGCAGAACGGCCTCACAGCGCACGTAGAGGAACTGCGGCAATTCCACTCCTTCCAAAGGAGTGCGGGAAATGCGGGGGAACCCTACTCCTTCCGAAGGAGTGAAGAGGGGCGACAAAGGCAGAATAGCCTCACAGTGCACGTAGAGGGACTGCAGCAATTCTACTCCTTCCAAAGGAGTACGGGAAATGCGGGGAAACCCTACTCTTTCCGAAGGAGTGAAGGGGTGACCGGTACACGAATCTAAAAAGATACAATTACAATGAAGCGACTGATTACCTTCCGGGACGGGCGGCAGGTCTGCCCGCTCGGACAAGGCACTTACCAGATGGGACGGCGGCGCAGCGAGGAGATACAGGCCCTGCGCCGTGGCATCGACTTAGGCCTGACACTGATAGATACCGCAGAAATGTACGGTACGGAAGACCTTGTCGGTGAAGCCGTGCGCGATTGCCGCGACAAGGCCTTCATCGTCAGCAAGGTGTTGCCCGGCAACGCCAGTTATGAGGGGACAAAACGCGCCTGCGAACGAAGCCTTATGCGGCTCGGCACGGATTACATCGACCTTTATCTGCTGCACTGGATCGGACGTTACCCGTTCGCCGAGACAGTCCGCGCCTTGGCAGAGCTGCAGCAGGAAGGGAAAATCCTGCAATGGGGCATGAGCAACCTCGATGTGGCGGACATGGAGCATATTCTTACCTTGCCGCATGGCGGGGAATGTGCGGCCAACCAGGTGCTCTACAACCTGAAAGACCGCGGCATCGAATATGACCTTATCCCGTGGAGCGAGGAGCATAAAATTCCTGTCATGGCCTACACTCCTCTTGGCGAAGGACGGCTGCGGGGCCACAGGACATTGACAGAGATAGCCCGCAGACATAATGCCACTCCCACGCAGATCATGCTGGCATGGGTGATGCGGACGCAGAATGTCATCGCCATCCCTAAGGCAAGCAGCGCCGCTCATGTCGAGGAAAATGCCGGAAGCCTTGACATTTCTCTGACAGAGGAAGACCTGCACGAGATTGACAAGGCATTTCCGGCTCCCACACACAAGATTCCTTTGGCAGGGTGGTAACCGGCGGCTGCCGGTCTACAGCTCCGCACCCCAGACCATCTTCTCCACATCCTCCAAGGTGGCGTTGAAGAAGCGCTGTTCCTTGTTGAGCGAGCGCATCTGCTCCATCTCCCCGTCGGTCAGGGCGAAGTCGAAGATCCGGATGTTCTCCTTGATGTAGTCAGGATTAGAAGCACCGGGGATGACGGAGAAACCTTCCTGGATGTGCCAGCGCAGGATGACCTGTGCAGGAGTCTTGCCATGGGCCTCGGCTATTTTCATGATCACTGGGTCTTTGAGCAGCGCACCGTCCGACATTGCCCCTCCCAAAGGGAACCAGCATTCCACCTGGATACCCTCTGCTGCGGCTTTCTTGCGCATTTCCAGACGCTGGGCATAAGGATGACACTCTATCTGCAGGACGGCGGGCTTGATTTCCGCTTCTTCCATAATCGTGTCCCACACCTCATCGTTTGCATCGAAGTTGCTGATACCTAGGGCGCGCACCTTACCCATCCTCACTGCCTTCTCCATGTCTTTCCAGGCGCCCACGAAGTCGCCGACAGGCTGGTGGACGTAGAGCAGGTCGATATAGTCCAGCTGCATCCTTTCCAGCATCTCATCGATGGCTTTCAGCGTCTTGCCTTCGCCATACTCCGTAGGCCAGAGCTTGCTGGTTATCCAGATTTCCTCACGGGGTATGCCGCTTTCCCTGACTGCCTCGCCCACACCCTCCTCATCGTAATAGGCATGCGCCGTATCGATGTGGCGGTAGCCGGCACGCAGGGCTGTAAGGCATGACTGCCTGCATACATCGTTGGATGGCTGCAGGAAAGTGCCGAGTCCGAAACGGGGCATCCACACGCCGTTGTTCAACTTGACCATAGGCACGCCCGCCACGGTCGTTTTCTCTTGTGCACTGGAAGCACTTATACTGCCGCACAGGACCAGGGCGGCCATCATCATAAGTCTTGTAAATGATTTCATACTCTTATTGTTTTTAGTCGGATTATTGCCGGTTGGACTCCTTGATGCTCCACAGCGACACATGCTCGTTGCGGTAGCGGGCGTTGGGGTTCACCTCCTTTATCTGCTTGAAGAGAATGGCTTTCTGCGGGCAGTTGTGGATGCAGGCAAAACAGAACTCGCAGTCGCCTTCCGTCTTTACGCCCGTGGATGTCAGTTCGTAGTTGCCGCGCGGACAGACTTCGGTGCAGATTCCGCAGCCGATACAGGCATCCGTGACGGTGAAGGCATCCTGGCTGCGCATCAGGAACCCCGTCTCCGGATTTACGCCCGAAGCCTGCAGGAATCCGGCGTGCTGCTGCCGTTCCAGCTCTGTCACAGGCTCGTGCCAGCGGCGCCGTGCGGCCAGGTCGGTACGGATACGTTCCAGGCTTTCCGGGATGTGCTTGTCTATCTTGATCTGCTCGTTCATGTCGAAGTTGGGCAGCCAGTTGTCCACCATTATCATCGTGGTGATGTAGTCGAAGGGGCATCCCGCCTTCCGGGAGACGTCGTCCCATATCTCGACGGAACTGCATTTGCGGTTGCCATAGGTCAGGACGGCGAACTTGTATCCGGCCTTCAGGTGCGCCTTCCCGATGAACTCCCGCACCATATTGGGCGGCATGTGCCCGTAGACGGGATAGACGATGCCGATTTCGTCCGCTTCAAACGCATAGCGGCCCTTTTTCACCAATTGCGGAATGCTGAGCAGTTCGGTGTTCTCATCCGCCAGCTCTCTGGCGACATACAGGCAGTTGCCTGTCCCGGTGAAATAGAGGATGATGCGCCTGGCTTTCGGAGCATCGCACGAAGTGAGCTGCACCAGACCTGAGGCGACGGCCGCACCGCCGAGCGCAGCCATTCCCATCCGTTTCAATGCCGTCCTGCGGCTGATTCTGTTGTCAGTTTTCATACTTTTTCCTAATGATTGCAAAGTTAGAAGATGCCTGCCGGAGCAGTCTTACAGATAATTCGGGAGGATTTGCAGTTTTTGCGGATTATGTCCGTGCTGCCCTGCCCTTCCTCCACAGTTGCCACGAGTTCACGATATTCTGCCATACAATGTAGCAGCTCGGCGCCACGGAAATGACCGGAGTAAGGTACGTGTACGATACCCAGATGGCCAGTATCGTGTTCTTCTGCCCGAAGCCCTGCCCGCAGCTTATATAGTCGTTGCAGCGTCTGCCCACGGATTTTCCGATACCGAACTGCCAGGCGCACGCCATCAGTGCCGAGAGGGCAAGCATCCACATCACGTGCGGGTCAAAGTGGCTGTTCACCACAGATCGGAGGGTAAGTCCGATAGCTATTATCAGAGAAATGCCCCAGAGGTAAAATGCAAGGTTTCCGCACAGCCGCAGCATCATCACCTCCAACATCGAAGTCCTGCTCAACCACTGCCTCCGCTTCTATGACCGCCAGTTCGCTACCCGCGAAGCCATCAACCGCGATGTCCTCACGCGCTTCGAAGAGCTGATGACCGGCTACTTCGACTCAGACAAGCCGGAAGTGCTCGGACTGCCCACAGTGGCGTGGTGCGCAGACCAGCTCCACTTCTCCGCCAACTATTTCGGGGACCTCATCAAGAAAGAGACAGGCAAATCCGCCATCGAATACATCCACCTCTCCGTCATCAACCGCGTCAAGGACCTGCTGGCCGGCTCGGACAAGACAGTAAGCGAGATCGCCTACGAAGTCGGATTCCAGTACCCGCACCATCTCAGCCGGATGTTCAAGAAAGTGACAGGATACACGCCGAAAGAATACCGCGGGATGAACGCCTGAGCCCGCATTTCTTGCCGATATCGGCAAAATAATGATTACTTTTGCAAGAAAACAAAAGGATTCATGCCGATAGAAATGGATTTCATATCAACGAAAGAGTATGCCGCCAATCACGGCATAGCAGAACGTACGGTCCGGAACTACTGCCGTCAGGGCAAACTGCAGGGAGCACAGTTCGTCGGAAAGACATGGAACGTGCCGGCCGATGCCCCTCTGCCGCAAAGAAAGAATGCACGGAGGAAAATATCGCCACTTCTGAAGGCCTTGCGCGAGCAGAAAGACGGCAGAACAAAAGGCGGCATATATCATAAAACCCAAATCGACCTGACCTTCAACTCAAACCACATGGAAGGCAGCCGCCTGACCAAGGAACAGACCAGATTCATATTCGAGACAAATACTGTCGGCATAACCGATGAGGCCGTCCGCGTAGACGACATAATCGAGACCACCAATCACTTCCGCTGCATAGACTTCATCATCGACCATGCCGAAGAACCGTTGACTGAAAGCATGATAAAACAACTGCACGGGCTATTGAAATCAGGCACATCCGATGCTTCAAAATCATGGTTCGCAGTGGGAGAATATAAAAAATTTCCCAATGAAGTTGGCGGTAAGGAGACCGTTGAGCCGAAAAAGGTCGGAACCTCAATACGCAGTCTTCTAAAAGAATACAAGTCCAAACCCGTAATACATTTTGAGGACATACTAGATTTCCACCAACGATTCGAGTCCATACATCCGTTTCAGGATGGAAACGGACGTGTAGGGCGACTGATCATGTTCAAGGAATGCCTGCACCACAACATCGTCCCCTTCATAATCACTGAAGAGCTTAAATTATTCTACTACAGAGGGCTGAGCGAATGGCCACACACACCCGGCTATCTGACAGACACCTGTCTCTGCGCACAGGACCAATACAAGGCAGCATTGGATTATTTCAAAATCAAATATTGACCGGCCGGACTGGCCACAATCCTGAACAGCAAGGTCGCGAAAAATGAACAGCAAGGCAGCGAAAATTGCAAGCCGTTTCCGGACGCACTGATAGCCAGATACTTGCAAAAAGCCTTGCATTTTTCAAGCCTTCGTAAGACCGCGAAAATTGCGCAGCATTTTGTACACGCCTCATAATCAGGCGTCTACAAAACGCCCTGCATTTCTCAGATCGTATCAACATTGAATGCCTGCTAACTCTAAGGGCACATCGATGGACAGGTATTCAAAAGTTCGGTTTCAGGAGCCAACAGCATAGATGACGCAATGAAAATCCAGCAACGAGAAAAGACTAGCCGCCCTCGGCTCTAGAGGGAGGGGCCCGCCGCAAAGCGGTGGGAGGGCCTGGTCTTTTCGACTGCTGGATTTTCATGCGTCTACAAGCCGTAGGGGAAAGTGCACCGGAATCGCGGAAAAGCCCGGCACTTTCCCCGGGGGTGGAAATTACCCTGCTGCTCCGTCAGGACTGCAGCGGAAGGAACGGCAGCAGCAGCTCCGCGATCTGGACGGCATTGGTGGCGGCTCCCTTGCGGAGGTTGTCGGCGACGCACCAGAGGTTGAGGCCGTGGGGGACGGTGGGGTCGCGGCGGATGTGGCCGACGAAGACCTCGTCCCTGCCCTGGGCATACAAGGGCATGGGATAGACAGCGGCAGACGGGTCATCCTGCAGGACACAGCCCGGCGTAGAGGCAATGACGGCACGGACCTCCCCGAGGTCGAACTCCCTGGATAGTTCCACGTTGACCGATTCCGAATGGCCTCCGGTCACAGGTACCCGCACCGTCGTGGGCGACACGGCAATGCCCTCGTCCCCCAATATCTTGTGCGTCTCATTCACCATCTTCATCTCCTCCTTCGTGTAGCCGCTGTCGAGGAAACTGTCGATATGCGGCAGGATGTTCAGGTCAATGGGATGGGGATAGGCCGCCGGATATTCTCCCCACCTGCCTCCGGCCCTTTCCGCCTGCATCTGGGCCAAGGCCTTATAGCCTGACCCGGAAACGGACTGGTAGGTGGAAACCACGATGCGGCGTATGCCCCAGCGGAGGTGCAGCGGGGCGAGAGGCATGAGCATCTGTATCGTGGAGCAGTTGGGATTGGCGATAATCATATCCCCGGGGCCCAGCACATTGCCGTTGATCTCGGGTACCACCAACGGCACGCCGGGCTCCATCCTCCAGCAGGAGGAATTGTCCACCACCCGGCAGCCGACGGCGGCAAAACGGGGAGCCAGCTCCCGGGAGACGGAGGCCCCGGCCGAGAACAGGGCAATGTCGGGACGTGCCGCCAAGGCTGTCTCAGCTCCCACCACCTGCACATCCGAGCCGGCAAAGCGCACTGACCTTCCCACCGACTTCTCCGAAGCCACCGGCAGCAGCTCCGTCACAGGAAAATGTCTTTCCTCCAAGACTTTCAGCATCACCGAGCCGACCAGCCCGGTAGCTCCTACAACCGCCACTCTCATAGTCCGGCCCTCCTCTGCAAAGAATTCAAGGCATTCTCCAGATCGTAAATCAGGTCATCCACATTCTCAATGCCCACCGACAGGCGCAGCATGTTGGGATAGACCCCGGCAGCCACCTGCTCCGACGGGCTGAGCTGCGAATGGGTCGTGGAAGCCGGATGCACTATCAGCGACTTGGCATCCCCTACACTGCCCACGTGCAGAATCAGCTCCAGCCGGTCCACCAAGGCCGCAGCGGCATCAAATCCGCCTTTCACCCTGAAAGTGAGCACTCCGCCGAAGCCGTGCCTGAGGTATTTGCAGCCAAGGGCATGATAGGGATTGTCCTCCAGACCGGGATAGTTGACACTCTCCACCGCCGGATGAGAGGTCAGGAACCGGGCCACCTCGAGGGTATTGTCACAGCACCGCTCCGCCCTGAGTGAGAGGGTCTCCAGCCCCTGCAGCATCAGGAAGGAGTTGAACGGCGAGGGAGCCGGCCCGAGATTGCGCAGCCCGTCCACCCTTACACGCCCGGCGAAGGCCGCCTTCCCGAACACATCGGTGTAGACCACCCCGTGATAGCTCTCCGAAGGGGCCGCGAGCAAAGGATATTTCTCAGGATCCCAATCGAAATTGCCTCCGTCCACTACCACCCCGCCGAGGGCCGTACCGTGTCCGCAGATCCATTTGGTAGCCGAATGAATCACCACATTGCAGCCCCAGTCCACCGGACGCAGCAGCCAGCCGGCCATGCCGAAAGTATTGTCCACCAGCACGCAGATACCGCGGCGGCGGGCCATCTCCACGATCGGCTCGAAATCCGGGATGCTGAAAGCCGGATTGGCCAGGTTCTCTATGAAAATACCCTTGGTCCTGCCGTCCACCAGCGCCTCCAGGTCCTCCGGAGAGTCACTGGCCGCAAAACGCATCTCTATCCCCATGTCCCTGAGGGTAATGGCAAACATGGTGAAGGTGCCGCCGTAGAGGAAGGGAGAGGTCACCACATTGTCCCCCGGTCCGGCAATGTTCAGGATACTGAGCAGCACCGCTGACTGGCCCGAAGCCGTAGCCGTGGCCGCCACCCCGTTCTCGAGGGCCGCCATACGCTTCTCGAACACCTCGTTGGTGGTATTGGTGATACGGGTGTAGATATTGCCCGGTTTCTTGAGTTCGAAAAGCTCTTTGCCGTACTGCATGTCGTCGAAGACATACGCCGTACTCTGGTAGATGGGCACCGCCGTGCCTTTGGAGACAGGGTCGATCTCCTGTCCTGCCCTGACCTGCAGGGTCTCGAATCTGTAATTTCTTTCCATAAAATATGTTTACTTTAAAATATCGTTCAATACTCCGGAGGCCGTCTGGTACGCTCCGGCTCCCGCACCCCGTATGACCAAGGGCGAGGGATAGAAATCCGTGGTCAGAATCACGGTGTTGTCGGTCCCTTCGAGGGAATAAAGCGGATGCTCGGGGGACAATGCCTCCAATGCAATGCGGGCTTTCCAGCGGCAAGGGGAGGCTCCGGAGGATTCATCCCCAGAGAGCGGAACCCTCTCCAGGGAGGCCACGAAGCGGAGGCGCAGTCCCCGGGAGGCCGCCTGAAGGAATTGTTCCGCGAAGGATTTTTCATTGTCCTCCAATGCCTTGTAGAAATCCTCCACACTCCCCCGGAAGTACTCCTGCGGCAGCAGCGGCTCCGCCTCCACGTCCCCCTCTTCCAGTGCGGCTCCGGCTTCCCTGCCTAAAATCAGCAGCTTGCGCAGAACGTCCCGTCCGCTGAGGTCTATCCTCGGATCCGGCTCGGCATAGCCTTTCTCCACGGCCTGACGCACCACCTCGGCAAATGTCACCGACTTTCCGCCATCGTAGGTGCTGAATATGTAGTTGAGCGTCCCGGACAGCACGGCCTCGACCCGGTGGATACGGTCTCCGCTGCAGACACAGCTTGCCACGGACTCCAGCACCGGCAGGGCCGCTCCGACCGTCGTCTCGTACCTCAGCCCCGCACCGCTCTCCAAGGCAGCCTTCCTCAACGCCCGGTACTGGGCCAACGGGGCGGAGAAGGCGATCTTGTTGCAGGCCACGACCGAATACCCGTGACGGAAGAGGGAGGCGTACCGGCAGGCTATGTCCGCACTCGCGGTACAGTCGACGAATACGGAATTCTCCAAAGAGGTGTGGGCAAGAGCCTCCGTCCAGGCATCGTCAGCCGCGCTGAGGCCCTGGGCAAGCAGCTCCCCTGCCCTCTCCGGGGCAATTCCCTCCGGATCCAGCACGTAGCGGCGGCTGTCGGCTATCCCCGCTATGCGCAGCCGCTTCCCGGTCCGGGCCGCCACCGCATCCCCATTGCGCCGGATGATGTCCACAAGGGCCTTGCCCACAGTGCCGTAGCCGGTGATGAACAGATTGATGTCCTTCAGCGGCGACCTGTCGAAAAACTCATTGTGGATGTAGCGGATGGCCCGGTCCGCTTCGGAGGAACGCACAACCACTGAAATATTGCGCTCGGACGAGCCCTGGGCCGTGGCCCTGATAGGTATCCCGTGACGGCCGAGGGCATCGAGCATCCGGCCCGTCGTACCGCATTGGCTGAGAATGTCGTCCCCCACGAGGCATACTATCGAATAGCCCTGCTCGACTTTCAGGGGATTGAGCTTGCCTAACGATATCTCGTAGGCAAAACAGCTGTCCGCCGCCTCCCTGGCCTTCTCCGCGTCCTTCTCCGGGATGGCCACGCACATGGTGTGGACCGAAGAGGCCTGGGTGATGAGTATGATGTTGATACCGCTGCGGCTGAGGGCCTCGAAGAGGCGGGCCGAGAAGCCGGGTACACCTACCATGCCGCTGCCTTCCAAGGAGATGAGGGCAATATTGTCCGAATTGGAAATACCCACCAGCCTCTCCTTGCTCCGGGGCGGGTTCTTCTCGATAAGGGTTCCCGGCGCGTCCGGGTCAAAAGTGTCCTTGACGTAGATAGGAATGCCTTCGGAGACCACCGGCTGGATGGTGGGAGGATAGATGACCTTGGCGCCGAAATGAGACAGTTCCAATGCGGCACGGTAGGAGATGTTGCTGATGGTACGGGCCGTAGGGACGGTCTTGGGATTGGCCGTCATCATTCCGGGCACGTCGGTCCAGATTTCCAGGCGCCGTACCCCGCAACCCACAGCCAGCAGGGAAGCCGAATAGTCGGAGCCGCCCCGCCCTAGAGTCGTGGTACGTCCCTGACTGTCAGAGGCGATGAAGCCGGGCAGGACAAACAGCGAAGTCACCGGATTGCGCTCCAGCATTGCAGCCATATTGGCGTAGCTGACAGCCGTATCCACCACATTCACCCCGTCCTTGCGCACTGTCCGGATTATCTCGCGGGAATCCACCCATTTTACCGGAATGCCCTCCGAGGCCAGGCGGACGGCCATTATCCTGGTTGACAGGAGTTCTCCGCAGCCCTGTATCGCATCCAGGCTGGCCTCGCTCAACTCGCCCAACAGGCAGACTCCCCTGGCAATGCCTCTGAGCGACTCGAACACCGCATCGCACGCCTCTAGGGTACCGCGCTGCTTGTCCGCCTGGATCAGGCTGTGAATGATCCGGTAATGCTTCTCCTGATACTCGTCTATGATACTCTTGTAAGCCTCGTCCCGCGCCGCAGCCAGACGGCCGGTCCGGATGAGGGCGTCGGTAAAGCCGCTGATGGCCGAACAGACCAGAATGGTCCTGTCCCGGTCCACAGCCTTGGTCACTATATCCGCGACCCTTGACATATTCTCTGCGTTTGCGACAGATGTGCCGCCGAATTTCAATACCTGCATATACTTGATTTTATTGATTTTACTTAAGATTGCCGTTTATTTATCGCTGACTGGAGCCTCCAACTCCGGCCTGAGAATCTCCGATATCTGGCCGTATTCGAGCAGGAAGCCGTCGTGGCCGAATGCGGAGGTTATCTCGTGGTATTCCGCCCCGGGGATGTGGTCGGCCATATACCGCTGTTCCTCTGTCGGGAAAAGGGCATCGCTGTCTATGCCTACGATGATGCAGCGGGTCCTGATGCCCCGGAGAGCCGCCTCCACACCTCCTCGTCCCCGGCCCACATTGTGACTGTCCACGGAATGAGTCAGATACCAATAGGAATAGGCGTCGAAACGGTCGGAAAGCTTGCGGCCCTGATAGCGCTCGTAGGAGGCGGCGCGGGTGGCGAAAAGGGTGTCGGGATCCTCCTCATTCTGAGTGGTGTTGTAGCCCCGATAGCTGCGGTAGGAAATCAGCGCTATAGCTCTTGCCGCCCTCAGTCCGGCCTCTCCGCCGCTGAGGCTCCGGCACTCACGGAAGGCAGGGTCGGCCTCGATCGCCATCCTCTGGGCCTCGTTGGACGCAGTGAGCCAGGGTGTAACTCTGGGACCGCAGGCCATAATCGCGGCACAACTTATCACCTCCGGCTCCATCACCGCCCACTCCAGGGCCTGGAAGCCGCCGATGGAGCTGCCTATCAGCAGGTCTATCCTACCGATGCCTAAATGCCGGCGCAGGAGAATCTCGGTGCGGACAATATCCCGGACCGTCACTTTCGGGAAATCCAGAAAAGCCCCGTCCGCCGGTCCGGAAGAGCCGTAGGCCGAGCAGAGCATATTGGCACAGACCACCGTGTACTTTTCAGTGTCTATGGGCCGGCCCGGTCCGACCATCTCCGGCCACCATTCCTCCGGATCCGAATTGGCCGTCAGCGCATGGCAGATCCATATCACCTTCCCATTTGTGCGGTTCTCTGAATCATGGTCCTGGCTACTGCATGCCGGCAGTCCCTCCGGACAGGAGATGTGGTACACTATTTTCAGATTGCTGATTATGCCTCCGGCCTCGCACCGGAACGGTCCATTGTGGACATATTCTTTTCTTGTCATCGCGTGATGCTCCATTGATGCCCGTAACGATAAATCCAAACCAGTCCCGGGGGCAGAATCCGGACCTGTGGAACTTGATATGTGTTTTTGGATTTAATGCGCCGGAGCCGGCATCCCGCCTGACTTACCGGCAATAGAGAAAGCCATGCATCGTAGAGCGATGCATTCGCATGGACATCATGGATATGTTGGAGTGCTTTCTCATTGCGGAGACAAAGATAGAACTTATTTTTCCAGGAGCAAATATTTTATTCGTGAATCCACGACTGTCTATCCGGATTTTTATGTTACTTTGCAGTAAATTCAGAATTTACAGACGCAAGATGAATACGGACATTAAAAACCCCTATACGGCGGCCATGACCGGGTGGAGGTTTATGCGGCACATCTAATCCAGAATTGATTATTATGACAACAGAAGATATATTACAACTCAGAGACCGTGGCGAAATGAGCAAGGTGCAGTTCAAGAATGACGAAAGGACACATGAGTTTCTGATTACGATAGCCAGAAAGGGAAACTTAGACACTATCCAGGCAAATCCTGACACTGACTTAGACACCATCAGGGCAAACCCTGACACTGACTTAGACACCATCAGGACAAACCCTGACACTGACTTAGACACTAGTCCTCAACGGAGGAAATTAACCAATAAAGAAAAAGATATTATTCAATTTTGCAGCGTTCCAAGAAGTGCTAAAGAGATTTTAAACCGTGTAGGAGTTTCTTCGCACACCAAAAACAGAGAAAAATATGTAACATCATTGGTTGAAGCCGGATATTTGGAAATGACAAATCCTGACAACCCTAACGCCAGTAATCAAAAGTACCGAAAGAAATAACAAGCCTCGCAAGAAAACATTACATGTAGAAATAGAATAATGGCGATAACAACAGACAAAATATGAGCATACAAGACAACATAATAAAGTCTCATTTGGGAGTCATGCAGCAAAGCAAATGTAAATGCAATACCGCCAATCCGCATAATTTAACAGCAGCAGCATGAATATCAGCAGCATAAAGTCCAACGACCTGTCCGGCTTCCTGCGCTACGGCATCAGCCCGGACGTGACGGCATTCTCCCCGCTCAGGGACGCCGTGCTTCCGATGCCCGTGGTGCAGGCACATCAGGTGCACGGGGACCGGGTGGCCGTGGTGGAGTCGGCGGATCTCACGCGGGAAGACCTCGAAGGCTTTGATGCGCTGATAACCGACGTGCCGGGGGTTGCCATCGGTGCCAGGACTGCCGACTGCATACCGGTGCTCATGTACGATCCTGTCCGTCGGGCAGTAGCCGCAGTACATTCCGGATGGAAGGGAACGGTACTGAAAATCGCGGCGAAGACCCTGTCCGCGATGTCCAGCGAGTTCGGAACCCGCCCTGCCGACATCTTAGCGGTTATCGGTCCCGGCATAGGCCCCGACAGCTTCCAGGTCGGTCCCGAAGTCGCCCGGGCCTTCCTCGACGCAGGTTTTCCGGAAGCCGGACTTTCCGGAACATACTCCTCCGACAGACCAATTATCTCCGACCGTGGACCCAGAATACCCGGCACCATGCAAGGCGGCCTGCACATTGACCTCTGGGAAGCCGTCCGCCTGACACTGGTCCGGGCCGGTGTCCCTGACAGCCATATCCTCACCGCCGGTATCGACACCTACACCCACCCCGGCTTCTTCTCCGCCCGCCGCGAAGGCCCCTCCTGCGGACGCACCGTCAACACCATCATGCTCAATCCGTGAACCTGCTCATGTCAGTCGACCTGCCGACACCGATGCCATTAGACTACTCCTGCCACGACGGCACTAAATCGCGGAAATTGCTGCCGTTGCGGAAAGAGGAAGAGGCCGGCAGCGACAAAGCGACGACCTATATGGCAAAAGGATTATCTTTGCAAAATCATGAAACAGCCTTTGAACAATTCTTCCCGGATTGAGTCGGTGGACGCTCTGAGGGGATTCGCGGTTATGGCCATTGTACTGGTCCACAACCTGGAGCATTTTATCTATCCGGTGTATCCGACGGACGCACCGGCATGGCTCGGTAAGCTCGACCGGATAGTGCTGGACGGGACCTTCTCCCTTTTCGCGGGAAAGGCCTACGCCATTTTCGCCCTGCTCTTCGGTCTGACATTTTTCCTGCAGAATGACAGGCAGAAAAGAGAAGGGAAGGATTTCGGCTGGAGATTTCTGTGGAGGATGCTGATGCTGGCCGTGTTCCTGCTGCAGGTGCTGCTGAGCAGATGGTGGCTGTCACGCCACAAACAGGGCCCGCTGGAGACCTTGTGGCACAAATGGACCTGGATGCGGTTCAAGAGAGCGGCCTGATACGGCACAAAACAACTTATTCTAAAAAAGATATGGATACTCAGACATTCATCAGCAAGTACCGTCAGGCTTTTGGTGAAACGGCGGAACTTCCGCTTCTGTTCTATTATGATAACGAACCGGTGGCAGATACAGATAAGATAAACGGATGTCTCTTTAAGGGCATAGATACTGCGAGAAAAGGGGAAGGGCTTAGCCTGAGTGCCGAGACCATCGGTTGTGGCGGAGGCAAGCTCTATACCGCCTTTGCTCCGATGCCTGAGCATGTTCCCGGCTTCGTATCGCAGAAAGAACGCTACAAGGCTTCTCCGGAAGATGTGATAACGTGCATTGAACGGCTTGATATACGGCCGGCCACTAAAAAATATCTCAATTTCATACGGATTGACCGCGCAAAGAGTTTTGAGCCCATGGAAGGAATATTGTTCTTTGCTACTCCCGACATGCTGTCTGGACTGGCAACTTGGGCATTCTTCGACAACAACGCCGATGATGCGGTCTCCTGCATTTTCGGTTCAGGCTGCTCATCGGTCGTCGCCCAGGCCGTAAGAGAAAACAGAATAGGTGGCGGCCGCACGTTTATAGGCCTGCTCGACCCTTCCGTGCGCCCTTATGTAGAAAGCAATGTGCTGAGTTTTGTGATTCCGGCAAGCCGTTTCAAAGAAATGTGCCGGACAATGGACCGTTGTTGCCTCTTCCATACGAATGCATGGAATAAAGTAAAAGAACGGATTACCCACAATAGCTGACTCGTGTTTATTCGCCCGTCATTACCCTCGGACTGACCGGTTCCTTGAGGAAATTGATGTCCTTCACGCCCACCTTGGCGAAAATGGCCGTCAGTGCGGCGAAGAAAGCGGACAGGAGTGCATAATATTTCCACATAACCAATTAACCTATTTCCAAATTCGGTGCAAAGTTATCGCAACCGCGAAAAGATAGAGCAGGATTCTGTAGGAATTTTGAAGAAAGAAGAAAAAGCAGAAAAATCTTCCTTTTGCAGAAGATTTTTCTGCTTGTCATTCCAGATATTCATGAATTAATTCTTTGATAGTTTCTTCCGCCTTTGTTTCTCCGACGAGTTCTATCAGTTTATTGTAATCCTCGATTTCATTGCCTGTGAAGGTGAGTATAATGCGGCGCTGATGATGACCTGCGATGTGCGTATAATGTTCGGGATATGCCCAAAAACAATTCATGCAAAAAGATGCATCACGTTTTTCCCAATTCAGACAATGTTCGCATGTCCACGACTTGGCACGGTTGGCCGAAGGACTTAGCAGCATATACATATCAATGTCTTGCTCATCCTGTTCCCCACCTATTTCGTAAGGGATGCGGTGGTCTACTTGTAAGAGCGATTCGTCAAGCGGCTCTGAATAAATGAAGCATTTCGCACCATATTTTTCTATCAATGCTCGTTTCAAGGCTTTGGACAATACGGTACGACCGGCGGATTTGCTGATGCGTTTATCCATGTCTTCCGGATTCCCGAATCGGTAAGCCGCTATCGAACGGCCGTCTTCTCCCTTTATCCGATATGTTTCAATGGGGATGCCTTGCTCTCTGACATCGCGAATAGCGCGAGGCGGATGATTGTAACCGTAGATGTCTTTCAGTTCTTCCGTTGTGATGTATCCATGCTCCAAGATATGCCGGATGACTGTGGCCGGACGCTTATTTGTGACAGAGTTAAGTTTGTCGATAAATGATTGTGGAAATTTGTTCATACGACAGCTTGATTTTCAAAGAGCAACATTTGTGTAGGAAGTAGTATTTCTTTCTGCCGCAGATTCTTACTGAGGTAAAGAGCTTCGAAAGTAGTCTCTTTTTTGCCCAATAAAGTGGATTGGCTTGACAGTCCGGCGTTCAGATATATTTTCTGACATTCCAAATAGGAAGGAAGTTCCTTGCCATACGTTTTATCTCCGCACTTGCCGTCGTAGCTAATGACAAAATCCACTCCCTTACGGTTCAGCCCGTATACAGCTTCGATAAAATCAGCAAAATCAATGCCGGAAACATAACGGCAATCCCGCACATTGGAAACTCCCTGATAGGGCGGGTCCATGTAAACGAGATCTCCTTGCCGTGCCCTGTCCAGTATCTCCCTGTAATCGGTCGCAGTAAATTCCACCTTATCTTTCAACAGGCAGGAAATGAGCCTGACGTTCTCGGCCAACGTCTGCGGGTTCGTCCCATGGCGTCGCTTGTCCGGTGATTGGTTGAATTTGCCATTCCGCCCATACCGGACAGAACCTTTCACGCAACGCGCCAACAGATACAGCATGTTTTCAGCCGATTCTTCTCCGGCATTGAACAAGTCGCGCACATGATAATAATGTTCCACGCTCCCTCCGGGATAATCAAACTGCCCACTCCACAAAGATTGATACCTGGCTATCAATTGCTCCGGATTTTGAATGGCCTCCGTCAACAAGGCTATCAAAGGCTTATTTATGTCATTAACCACATAGTTTGAGGTTCTTTTCTGTTGCGCTACGGCAATGGTAATGGCAGCCATGCCGGCAAACGGTTCGATGAGCCGCTTAAACTGCAATGGAAAGTAACGCAATATTTGAGGTGCCAAAATCCGCTTGGAACCTTGATATTGTACGATATGGGGAGTATTTGTTCTCATTCTCTTATATTGATTGGTTTGCGAAGGTAACGATAATTCTCCAATTATGAAAGAGAAAACAGGCAGGAGAAGTTATGCGCTACTGCCCAATTATGCCACACTTCATGGTTGCCCCCGTGTCCGGCGATGTGCAGCCCTAAGCCTGTGGCTGCCGAAAGAATGAAAACAGGAATAAGTACCCAGTCGATAATGAAATTCTTTTTCGTGTTCCTTGCTTTTATATATCCTCCGCATCAGCGCCGGAAGCACCACCAGCAGCAGAGGCAGACCTGCGATGCAGCCACCTGTCACCGCCACGGCAAGCGGCTGCTAATCCGCACTCCCATACCGGAAGCGAAGATATCCGGCGAAGTTAATGGACAAGGCTCAAAGCCCTTTCAGATATTTGTTGATGCACCTCCTGTCCCAATTGACGCCGCTCTTGACTATCTTCGCGGGAATACCGGCAATAATGACATTCGGCTCGTCGAAACGCTTTGTTACTATGCTGCCCAACCTACGATGCTGTTGTCCGCAATACGCGCATTCTTGCCTATCTTGACATCCTTGCCTACCCATACATGCCGTCCTATTTCGATACTGTCGGCATAGTTGACGGGAGCACCCCGAAGGTCGGTTATCGTATGCGCATCCGTACACCAGATATCTACACCCCAACTGATTTGACTGTCATCTCCGATATAAATGTGTGAACCGTCTTCCTGCAGGTAAACAGTGGCACCGTTAATGACTACCCGGTCGCCTATCCTGACGCTGCAACCGCTTGCCGTGCGCGACACGCCTGCTCCTAATCCCGGCAATTGACCGACAATCAGCTTCAATCCCGTCATGCCCAATATCGAGGAGTAGCGGATAATTACCGTGCCCATCTCCACCTTATTATTGTCACCCTTGACAATGAGCAGGAAACCGCCCCCGGTCAGCAGTTCTTCCGCACTTTCTTCCGAATCAAAACGCAGCGAAACGCGGTTGTCATTACCTAGATAGATATATCCGCCCGCTCAAGCACCCGACTGATCCATGAGCCGGCCGATGTCAGGCAATTTATTTCCATGCCGGGAAATCTAAAAACAAGTTCGTTGTTATGTCCTTGGATATTCGTCATATATAATGGTTGCGTTGTTATTGTCGAGCAAAGATAGGGAAATACCTCACCGATATATCCACCGCATCAGCGCCGGAAGCACCACCAGCAGCAGGGGCAGGCCCGACGACGAAGCCGCCCATGTCGGAGCCTCGGATAGCTATTTTATTTCACATACGAATCTTTCTCCATATAATATAAGCCTTCGCCTCGCTCGCCGTATTCCATGTCTTCCAACTCCACCTTGAATACGTGGTAAGGCAGGTCGGTCGTGTGTTTGGGACGGTCCACGGTCAGCAGGTAGGCGTTTCCGTATTCATCGGCTCCGTAATATTCTTTGATTTCCTGCTTCATCAGCACGGGCACTTCCTCGCCGTCTATCCATACGGTGACTCGCAACCGGTCGGTGTGTGGAGCCGTAAAGACACCTTGCGCATCCTTACGTGAGGTTTCCTGCTGAATACCGCTCAGGTCTTCCCCGTGCTTGGCATTATAGCCTTGTTTCATAATCTGCTGGAATCGAGTCAAGCTCATCGGGCGTACAAAGATTTGGTAAGTCGGCATACCGCCGGGAATATAAAAAGCACGCAGACCATACACTTCCATTCTGTGGAAACGGATATCAAGCGTGGTGTCACGGTCGGCGATAAAATCCCAGGCCCAAAACTCCAGCCGTTGGTCTGCATCGGGAACATCCGCCTTGGCTGTATGAGGATAAACATCCATCGGGCAAGCTGCCATACTTTGATATTTTCCTTTGGGAATACGGGCAGAATAACGTCCTCGCGAATCGGTCAAGACTTGAATCACGTCGTTGAAGGAAGGGTCTTGCCACATCACGGTGCAACCTTTGGCTGGAACGCCATTGAAATCAGTTACCGTACCCTGAATCGTCACGCTGTCGGCAGGTGTTTGCGCGAAAAGGTTTCCGCCCAGCAATAAGGCGGCAAAGATACATTTTAGTTTCATACAAAATCATTTTAAGTTTTCGGGTGGCAAAAATAAGAAAAATATCACCTGAATATCCACCGCATCCTTTCCAAGAAGGTGCCGACTAAAGCGGCATTTCATCGGCACCTTCCGACACCCGCTGCTGCGCGCCCCCTCATTCCGGCACTTAGGCAAACAAGGGCCAAAATGGCAGTTGCATATTCCGGAGGTTTTGCTATTTTTGCCGCCTATTAAACAGACACTAAAACCGGACAACTGACTCAACCACTACAGCCATGCACCTCAAGGCCACCGTAATCTCCCTCATCCTGACCGCAGCTGCATGCCTCAGCTCTTCGGCGGCAACAGACACCCTCGGCACCTATAATGCAAACGAATCAAAGTACAGCGGGATTCTCCGTTTCCTTTCGGAAAATGTAAGCGTAAGCGGCTATGCCCAGATCGGTTACCAATACGACACCTACGACATGGCGCATGACGGAGCCTTCAACAAGTTCAATCTGTACAGGGCAATGATCATCGCCGACATCAGGCCCGTCAGACATCTCGACCTCTATTTCATGGCCGACTTGTCCAAATTCAGGCTGCACGAGCTGTTCGTCAGATACCGCCCCGTGGATGCGTTCTACATCCGGCTCGGGCAGTACAAGACGCCCTTCTCGATCGAGAGCAATATGTCTCCCTCCGTCCTGGAAATCATAAAGGGAGCGCAGGCCGTGCAGTATCTCGCGGGCATCGACGGCTCGGACATCTGCTTCGGCGGAGGAGCCGGCAGGGACCTGGGTCTGGAAGCGGGAGGTGCATTTCTGAAAATAGGGAAGGACGGCCGCCATCTTTTCGAGTACCGCATCGGAGTGTTCAGCGGAGAGCCGTACAATACGGCCGAGACCAACAACCGGAAGGATGTCGTCGCAAGCCTGGCTCTCAGGCCGGTGAGTTTCCTCAAACTGCACGGTTCCGTCTACATCGGAGAAGGTACCGCCAAGGCGGACAGTCCCTACGGCTGCTTCAGGGAAGGCGAGACATACCGGAGGAACAGATGGAGTGCAGGTGCGGAACTGAAGGCCGGGCCGGTATATCTCCGGAGCGAATACATGGAGGGGCTTGACGCTGATGTCAGAAGCCGGGGGGCATACGCCACCCTCGTGGGTTCCCCTGCCCGTTTCCTCGACATCGTGGCCTCGGTCGACTGGCTGGACCGGAACGTCGCCCTGAGCGACTGGCAGTGCAACTACATCTTCGGACTGCAGTGGAACATCTACCGCAAATGCCGCCTCCAGGCACAATACGTCTATCAGCAGCGCTCCAGTAAGAGCGAAGGCATCTACAGCGGCATCCCGTCCTCACACATGCTCATCACGCAGCTTCAGGTGGGCTTCTGAATGCTCACCACAGAGCCACCTTGCCTGCACTGCCCAAGTCGAGTATGCCCGTATCTATACCAAGGGCCTTGAACACCCGACTCATTGTGGGCAGGGTAATGACGCTTTTGCCCTTTTCCAGCCGGGATATCTGTGCCCGCTGCACACCGATGCGCTCTCCCAGTTCCTCTTGCGTCAGGTGCTGCTCCTGACGCGCCTTCCTGATGGCCTCTCCGACCATGTAGGCGTGGACATCCTCCTGCAGCTGTGCCTCCATCGCATCGCGTTCGGGAGTGCCTGGTTTGCCGAAGGCCCTATCTATGTGCTCACTCAAAGGGGTAAGTTTCATCTGTGCCATCTTCTTATTTTTGTCTTTTGTGATAAAAATATTCTTTCCGTATCTTTTCCGCCTTTGCTATCTCTTTGGCCGGCGTTTTCTGCGTTTTCTTGACAATGCCGTGTGTGGCAATGACAAGCGCACACTCTTCCGTGTCCCAAAAAGCAAACAGCCTGTACTGGAGACCATTGAACAAAGTCCGCAATTCCCATATCTCCGTATTTTCCAACTTCTTTAACAATTCTTTGTCCAAGATTCCATTCTCTACCTTATGCAGGTTATACACAACTTTCTGATATGCCTTTCGCGGAAGCGAATACATAAAGGCATCCGCCTCTTCCATCAACACTACTTTAAGTTTCATCAGCCCTTTTTTATCTGTATCCGGGTGCAAATATAACATTTTGTTTCCATCAAAAGAAACAATGGGGAAATTTTTCACGGGCGACTATTTCACGCCGACTGACCTGAAGCCCGGCTCAGGGCTCTGAACAGTGCATCGGGGATGTCGGAGGAGGCGGTGCGGAAGCCGGCGTTGCCGTTGATCTCGCAGACCTTGAAACCGCCGTGTCCGTCAAAGAGCAGGTCCACTCCGGCGAAGAACAGGCCGGCGGCACGGGCAGCGGCAAGGGCCGTCGAAGCGGCTTCCGGCGGCAGCGGGATCTGGCGGAAGGACCCGCCGGCGGCGAAATTGGACTTGAAACTGCGGTCGTTGTAGCGGAGCACGTGCCCGGCAACCTCGTCTCCGGTCACCCACACCCGGATGTCCCGGCCCCGGCTGGAAGCTATGAACTCCTGCAGCACCGGAGTGCAGCCGTAAGCCACTTCCTCCGGAGTCTCCCCGAATTCGGTTATGCCCCGCGACAATTCCTCCAGACGGTGCTGTTCCTCCATGCGGCAGGCCTCCAGAGCCTCCCTGTACTCCCGCTCGTTGCCGATGAGAAAGACATTCTCCCCCTTGGAGCCGTAATTGAGTTTCAGGATAAATGGAAATGCCGCACCGCCCTCTGCCTCCGCCAGGGACAATGCCCCAGGCACCGGGACTCCCGCTGCAGCTAAAACCTCCGAGCAGCGGTATTTGTCCCGGCACAGAATCATCGAGTCCGTGGAATTGACCACCGTCACCCCCTGAGCCTCGTACCACCGCGACAATGCGGTATTGTACCCGCGCATCAGCACGAAATCCGGAGTCCACGCAGGAGCGCCGGCAAGTGCACCCGCCCCGGAAGAGTCATAGAAGAGCACTTCGAGTTCCATCCCGTAACAAGCGGCCGCCTCCCGGAACCAGCCGAAGGCATTGTTCCCCCTCGGAGTCGTGGACGGATATATCAGCAGACCTCTTTTCATACCGCGAAAATAGCATTTTTCATTGTGGAGAGAAAACCGTATATTTGGCAAATGAGAACTTTTGCAAATCCCATACTGCCCATTTTAGCCGCCGCGGCATGCCTTTCCTGCGAGGATGGCAGGCTGCGGCTCGGAAGGCTGCAGCTGTGAGACCGGGAACGGCTGTCGGGGAACGTCGGATGGGCAATCGGGCGGGCAATCGGGCGGACAACGGCAAGCAGGGGAGCGGTTATTTTTACAATTACCTGATTTTCAACACATCTCAGAAATAACGAGTCCTTTTCGCCGCTTTCTGAGCCCCTCCGAGGATCGCACCCTTTCCGTAACTTACTGACCAGCGAGTGTTTACAAAACGACCCCGCTGCACTGCTTACCGTTGCAAACAAAAAGGGCGGCCCATCCGGATTTTCCGGGCCGTCCTCTCTAAATCTTCTCTCACAAAATTACTTTGGAAAGGCTATTTCAGCAAGTGCTCGTCGATAATCTGTTTGAGCTGGGACTTGGAAGGCGCACCGGGACTCATCGACGGCTCCCCGTTGGTGGGGATGAAGAGCAGCGTAGGCACCGAGCGGATACCGAAGGCTCCGGCCAGCTCGCGTTCCTGATCCACGTCCACCTTGTAAATCGTCAGCTTGTCTCCGTACTCGGCCGCAAGTTCGTCCAGGACAGGACCGAGAGCCTTGCACGGTCCGCACCAGGTCGCAAAGAAATCCACAATGGCGGGACCCTCGCCCTCGTATTTCCATTCCTGGGGATTGGATTCGTAATTATACACTTTCTGCAGAAATTCCGCTTTCGTTATATGCTGTACTTTTCCCATACCTTCGTCATTTTTCCCGGCTCCCCTCTCCTGCCCGGCCGCCCCGTTCGGGACAGCGGACAGAAGCAGGATTCCGGCTGTTAATAGTAGTGTTGTTATGCGTTTCATTATTTCCTGTAAATTTTATCCTCTATCCTGTCCTTGGGGAGCTGGCGGGTGCAGAAGAACCAGTCGTAGCACTTCATGTCACCTTCCTCTCCGTCCATACGGCTCTTGGCCACTCCGCAGGAACCTGCCGTAGGCACGATCACCTCGTCTCCGGGCTGCCAGTCGGCGGGCAGGGCCACTCCGAACTCATCTGCGGTCTGCAGGCCTACAAGCACTCTCTTGAGCTCATCAAAATTCCTGCCAAGCGAGAGGGGATAGTAGATAATGGTTCGGATGACGTTCTTCGGGTCGATGAAGAATACGGCTCTTACGGCTTGTGTAGCGCTCTCGCCGGGCTGGATCATGCCGTACTTGCGGGCAATGTCCATGGTGATGTCCTCGATGAGGGGGAAGCGTACCTCGACGTTCTTCATGCCCTTGTACTCTATCTTCTCCTGAATGGTGCGCAGCCAGGCAATGTGGCTGTAGAGACCGTCAACGGAGAGACCGATGAGCTGTGTGTTGAGAGCCTCGAACTCGGCGGCGCGGGAGGCGAAGGTCATGAACTCGGAAGTGCAGACAGGGGTGAAATCAGCGGGATGGCTGAAGAGAATCTTCCATTTACCCTTGAAATCCTCGGGGAAACGGATCTTGCCCTGGGTGGTAACGGCCTCGAAAGCGGGGGCCTGGTCGCCTATACGGGGCATCGGATAAAACTGCTGCTGGTTCTGGGTCTGGATGTTGTTACTGTTGTCCATAATTATTGATTTTTAATGATTAATATTCCGTTTGTTTTTGTTTTACGGTGCAAAGATACGGCAGCGGTTTTCATAAATCAAATCGATAATTTTTATATCGTTATCGAAATTTTCTATATATAACTATCAGCAAAAAAAAACCAGGTCGCAAGAACCTCTCCTAAACCCATGTTCACCGTAAATCTTTTCTGCACTCCTTCCGAAGGAGTCGCGTTTTCCCGGCATTTCCCCACTCCTTCCGAAGGAGTAGAGAACGCTCACCATCGCCACAGGCACCGGAGAGTCATTTTCGCCGAAAATCTATCATGCACTCCTTCCGAAGGAGTCGCGTTTCCCCGTCATTTCCCCTCTCCTTCCGAAGGAGTAGAGAACGTTCACCCTCGATACAGGCACCGGAGAGTCATTTTCGCCGAAAATCTATCATGCACTCCTTCCGAAGGAGTCGCGTTTCCCCGTCATTTCCCCTCTCCTTCCGAAGGAGTAGAGAACGTTCACCCTCGATACAGGCACCGGAGAGTCATTTTCGCCGAAAATCTATCATGCACTCCTTCCGAAGG
>ERZ779737.815-NODE-815-length-26973-cov-2.767405_pt1 | contig 26973 bp, 27 predicted proteins | sample MGYA00511889_ERZ779737 | MGnify/ENA primary metagenome ERZ779737 (study PRJEB29588, sample SAMEA2163575) | human gut metagenome | biome: human gut; feature: human-associated habitat; material: faeces | place: Denmark | collected 2008/2010 ... | reverse complement strand
AGATATTTAGAAATCCCTTCTTCTTAAAATGTCCTTGACAAGGGGTACACTTTAGGCCAGAAGAGAAAAATATATCGAAAAGCAGCAGGCGAAGGAAGAAAAACGCAGAGAAAAGAAGCGCGCGAAGGAAGAAAGAGGCAAGGAAAAATGATGGACGAAAAAACGATAAAAAAAATAGTTGAGAGAGTTGTAAACGAAAAACTTGGAGACAAGCTGTATCCGGGGCAGACGGTCGAGACGGATGAAGGCTTTACGAAGGTGAAGGATCCGTCGGGAATTCTTAAGATAGCGCAAAGCACGGTTAGGTGTGAGCCTTTTGAGCAGCAGGGCGTCGCGCTGAAGGATGTCACGACGCTTGAGGAGGCACCGAACATGGGATGCGGAATCATGGAACTTAATCACACCTCATTTGAATGGACGCTCACCTATGATGAATACGATATTGTTCTCGATGGTACGCTTGAAATTGAAATTGACGGGAGAATTGTAAAGGCAGGTCCGGGCGAGATTATTTTCATACCGAAGAATTCGCACATACATTTCCAAACACCTGATTTCACCAGATATGTCTATGTTACTTACCCTGCGGACTGGCAGTAAAAATCGCAGTAAAAAATGATTGATAAACACTTGACAAAATTTTCAAATTAGTGTAACCTATAGACGATGCACAACGGGGTGCATTGAAAAAGAGCATTGAAGCTTATGTGATTCGTTTTGCATAAGCTTTTTTTGTTAAGATTTACGACCTGAGGAAAGAAAGGTAAGATATGAAGACAAGAGTGGTCATCGCCGATGATGATGTAATTACCAGATTAGATATCAGAGAGGCTTTGGAATTCCAGGGGTACGAAGTGGTTGGCGAGGCAGCTGACGGCATTGATGCTGTGGAGCTGTGCGCAGATTTGAAGCCGGATGTGGTCCTTTTGGATGTCAAGATGCCGGTAATGGACGGACTTACAGCAGCCAAGATTATCGGAGGGGCAGGAAATGATATTGCAATTATCATGCTTACCGCCTACAACGACAAACAGTTTGTGGATAAAGCGGGTGAGTTTGGAGCGTTGGGCTATTTGGTGAAACCAGTGGATGAAAAGTCACTGACGCCTACCATCGAGATTGCAGTTAAACGACTGAAGGAGTTCAGAGAGCTTAAGAAAACGGTTGAAGGCCAAGAGAAAAAGCTTGAAGAACGCAAAATCATCGAGAAGGCGAAGGGCATTTTGATTCAGAACAATTCGATTTCTGAAGACGAGGCTTACAAGTATCTCAGAACAATCAGCATGAATAAGCGAAAAACCATCGTAGAAGTTGCGAAAATTATTATCGAAACAGAAAGCATACTTCATTAAAGATTATACTTTTACATTTTTATAAGTTCACAATGACGTGAGCGAGTGCAAAGAGGCGCAAAGAAAACCTGAAATACGGTTTGATTTGCGCTTTTTATTTTTGAAGCAGCAAGCGGAGGAAGAGCAGTTATGAAAGACGACAACCGGATATTGTCCGTCGGAATTGATATCGGAACAACCACCACAAGCATGATCGTGAGCAGACTGGCAGTCGAAAACACGGCCATGGTGTATATGGCTCCGAATGTCGAACTGACATCCAAACAAATTATATATCGAAGCCCTGTTTATCTGACACCGCTGCTTGATCAGGAAACGCTTGACGGTGAAGAGATAAAAAGAATTATTGAAAAGGAGTATGCGTCCGCCGGAATACGCCCCGAAGATGTAGACAGCGGAGCGGTGATTATAACCGGAGAGTCGGCGCTGAAAGAAAATGCCAGATTGATTACAGATAAGCTTTCGGAATTCGCAGGAGACTTCGTGGTGGCAACGGCAGGACCGGACTTGGAATCCATTATCGCAGGCAGAGGCGCAGGGGCGGAAGCCTTTTCAAAAACATATGGCTGCGTGACTGCAAACCTGGATATCGGAGGAGGCACCACGAATATTTCAGTATTCAACTGCGGCGATTTGGTCGGACAGACCTGCATTGATGTCGGCGGAAGGCTCATTAAGTATAACAAAGCTCGAGAAATAACCTATGTTTCCAGGCGCTTCAACGATGTAGGCAAGGAACGCAATATACAGGTAATTCCGGGAATGACGGTGGATGACAACAAACTTGCTCTAGCAGGAGACTTGCTGGCAGATGTAATTCTGGATGCGCTTCATCAGGAGCATTACAGCTTTACGAGAATCGCAACCACGAAGAATTCAAAGAAGCTCACTCTGCCCTATCCGGTCCAGTATATATCGTTTTCCGGCGGAGTTGCGGACTGCTTCTACGGCAAGGAAGAAGATATGTACCGCTATGACGACCTTGGACCATGCATAGCCAAGGCACTGCGGGAAAAGCTTCCGAGCGAGCCGTATGAAGTGATAGAGCCAAAGGAAACCATAAGAGCAACGGTTGTTGGCGCAGGAATTTATACTACGGAAGTAAGCGGCTCAACGATATCTTACAGCGATGAAATTTTTCCGATTAAAAATCTGCCGGTTTTCAAAATCGGTGAAAGAGCAGAGAAAGCACTTTATAAATGCGATACACATATCGCCAGAGAAGAACTCGGCTGGTTTATAGGACAATCGCAGAACGAACGCATCGGAATATGCATAAAGGGAAAGCAAAAGGCAAGCTATGATGATATCAAGAACCTTTCTCAATCATTAATCGAAATCGATGCAATGTGTCTTGGCGCAGATACGCCGATGATAATCCTTTGTGAGAACGATATGGCGAAGGCACTCGGTCAGGTGCTTAAACGATACATTAAAAGCGAAAAATGCGTGATTTGCCTGGACAAAATTAAAATGGGTTCGGGCGATTACATAGATATAGGTAAACCGATTTTAAACGGTATTGCGGTGCCGATTGTAATTAAAACACTAATTTTCAGTTAAAGTAAAAAGAATGTACGGAGGTGTAACCTTGAGACTAAAGACAGTATTGGGTGGAACTACATACCAATTCAAATCGGTGAAAGAGGTTATGGCAAAAGCCAATGAGAAAAAATCCGGCGACGAAATGGCGGGGCTTTCCGCAAAATCTGTTTCTGAGAGAATCGCGGCGAAGGAAGTTTTGTCAGAGTTGCTTGTATCCGATGTGAGAAACAATCCTGCAGTTCCATATGAAGAAGACGAAGTCACAAGAATTATTCAGGATGACTGCTGTGACATTATGTACGGCAAAATTAAGAACTGGTCCATTGCGGAACTCAGAGAATATCTTTTGTCGGAAAAAACAACAGAAGAAGATATTAAAAAACTTTCAAACGGCTTGACCTCGGAGGTTGTGGCGGCTGTAGCAAAGCTGATGTCAAATCTTGATTTGGTGTACGGAGCCGGAAAAATCAGAGTACCAGCTACCTGCAACACAACCATCGGGCTCAGAGGATGTTTGTCAACGAGACTGCAGCCGAATCACACGGTTGACGGAATTGACGGAATCAGAGCATCGCTGTATGAAGGACTGAGCTACGGAACAGGCGATGCGGTTTTGGGACTGAATCCGGTAAACAACACGGTCGGTTCCTGCAAGCAGGTTTTGGAACTCTTCGACGAAGTAAAAAACAAATTTGAAATTCCGACCCAGACCTGCGTGCTTGCACATATAACAACGCAGATTGAAGCTGTAAAGCAGGGCGCTCCGGCAGATATGATTTTCCAGTCTATCGCGGGCTCAGAAAAAGGCAACTCAGCATTCGGCTTCAGCAGTGCAACGGTAAACGAAGCGTATGAAATCCTTAAAAATAAAGGAACCGGCAAAGGTGATAATCTCCTTTATTTCGAGACAGGACAGGGGTCGGAGCTTTCGTCGGACGCACATTTTGATACAGATCAGGTGACGATGGAGGCAAGGTGCTACGGATTCGCGAAGCATTTCAAGCCGTTTATGGTCAACACTGTAGTAGGATTTATCGGACCTGAGTATTTGTATGATTCCAGACAGGTTATCAGAGCGGGACTCGAAGACCACTTTATGGGTAAGCTGTCAGGCATTCCGATGGGGTGTGACTGTTGCTATACGAATCATATGGATGCCGATCAGAATGACATAGAGAATCTTTCCATTCTGCTTTCGGCAGCCGGCGTCAACTATATTTTGGGCGTGCCAAGCGGCGACGATATCATGCTGAACTATCAGACCAACGCTTACCATGATACGGCTGCGCTGCGGGAGCTGCTCGGGCTGCGTCCGATTAAACCGTTTGAAGAATGGTGTGAAAAAATGGGAATTATGGAAAACGGCAAACTGACGAAGTATGCCGGAGATCCATCAATCTTTATGAGAAGATAGAAAGGAGGAGACTTTGTGGACAATAGGCAATTAGTTGAACTGATAACCGCTGAGGTTGTGAAGGCTTTAAAGGAAACGGGCCTGATGGATACAGGATCTTCCGCAAATTATGGCGATACGGATTTTGGTAGCGGTCTTCTCGACATTGCAAGCAAAGAATATAAAGATTCAATACAGATTGCTGATCCTGAAAATCAGCTTGCAATCAACGCTATGAGAAAGGCGACCACCGCAAGGGTAGGCATAGGCCGATCCGGTCCGCGTCTGAACACGAAATCGCTGATTTCGCTTCGCGCAGACCATGCGATGGCAAAGGATGCGGTAATGAAAGCCGCGGATGAAAACATACTGAAGCAGATGAATCTTCCGGTTATTCAGTCGCAGGCGAGAGAAATCAACGAACATCTTACTAGACCGGACTTAGGAAGGAAGCTTCCACAGGAATCCGTCGATTTCATCAAGCAGAATTGTGTAATGAATCCGCAGGTTCAGATTTATGTATCGGATGGGCTTTCCAATTCAGCTATCGATGAGAATATCAGAGAAATTCTTCCGGTATTGATGGACGGACTAAAGGAGAGAGGCGTTTCGGTCGGGACACCGTTCTTCGTGAAATTCGGCAGAGTTCCTACGATGGATGTGATTTCTGAAATCACCGGAGCGGATGTAACGGTAGTGCTTTTAGGTGAGCGCCCGGGTCTTGCAGCAGCAGACAGTATGTCGGCGTATATGGCATATAAGGCTGAGGTAGGCATGCCGGAATCTCGCAGAACCGTTGTTTCAAATATACATAAAAACGGAATTCAGCCGGTAGAGGCAGGGGCATATCTTGTGGAAATTATCGAGAAGATGCTGGCAACCCGCTCAAGCGGCGTTGACCTGGTTCTGTAAGGAGGGATAGCGTTGAAAGGTGATAGAATTCAGGCGACGGTCCTGAGCATTCAGGAAATTCCAAACGCAGATCCGTTCCTGCTGAAAGCCCTGAAAGTTCCGGAAGGATACAGGTCTTTAGGAATCATGACATCGGACATTGACGATATTTCGTATGCGGCAATTGACGAAGCAACCAAGAAGGCGGATGTAATCGTCACTTATGCACATTCGATGTACGCAGGTTCGGGAAATGCATCTACAGAGCTTGCCGGAGAATTTATCGGGATTCTTGCAGGAACCACACCTGCCGAGGTGAAAGCAGGGATTGCAGCGTTCAGCGAGTATGTAGAAAACGATGCGTTCTTCTATTCGGCGAATGATTCAGGCTCCATTCCGTACTTTGCACACACGATATCCAGAACCGGAAGTTATCTTTCATCGGTCGCAGGCATACCGGAGGGAACACCGATGGCATATCTGATTGCACCGCCGAACGAAGCAATCTGCGGTCTAGATGAAGCTCTCAAGTCGGCAGAGGTTGAGATGAAGGTGTTTTACGGACCGCCGACGGAAACAAACTTTGCGGGAGGGCTGTTGGTTGGTGACCAGGCGGCATGTAAGGCGGCATGTGAGGCATTTGCCAGAACGGTTGAAAGGATTGCGGATACACCGAAAGTCTTTTAAAACCGAAGAGTAAAACAGTTACAACAAAGGATAAACATATCATATTTTGAAAATATTTGGGAGGTGGAAATTTGGAATACGATAAAGATTTACGTTCCATACAGGAAGCGAGAGACTTAATTAAAAATGCCAAAGTGGCGCAGAAACAGCTTGCAAATTGGTCTCAGGCTGAGATTGATAAGCTCACAAAGCACATATGCGAAAGCTGTGTCAGAAATGCCGAGCCGCTTGCAAAGCTTGCGCAGGAAGAAACGGGATTTGGCAAGTGGGAGGACAAGATCCTCAAGAACCTTTTGGGTTCAAAGATGACTTACGAAGCGATGGAAAATCTGAAGACCGTAGGAATTATACGGGAGGACAGAGCCGGACGCTTCTTCGAAGTAGCGGTTCCCGTGGGAGTGGTTGTCGCCCTGATTCCATCGACAAACCCTACGTCAACAGTAATGTATAAATCCCTGATTTCTTTGAAGGCGGGGAATGCCATCATTATATCTCCTCATCCGAGCGCAAAAAATTGTATTTTCGAGACAGTCAAAATTATACAAAAAGCGTGCAAGGAGTGCGGAGCACCCGACAACATCGTGCAGGTGGTTCAGACTCCGACCATGCAGGCGACGGACACACTCATGAAGCATAAAGATACAGGACTGATTTTGGCGACAGGCGGAGAAGCGATGGTACATGCGGCATACTCCTCGGGTAATCCGGCACTCGGCGTCGGCCCCGGAAACGGACCGGCCTTTATTGAAAAGTCTGCAGACATTCCGACAGCGGTACGCAGAATCGTTGAATCAAAGACTTTTGACAACGGAACAATCTGCGCTTCAGAGCAGTCGGTTATTACGCAGGAATGCATAAAAGACCAGGTCGTTGCGGAGATGAAGAGGCAGCACTGCTACTTTATGAGGCCGGATGAAATTGAAAAAGTAGGAAAATTCATCATGAGAGCCAACAATACAATGAACCCGGCAATTGTAGGAAAATCAGCACAGGTAATCGCAAAGATGGCAAGCATAGATATTCCGAATGACACGCTCATTCTGGTTGCCGAAACCACAAAGATTGGAAAGGACAATCCTTATTCCAGAGAAAAGCTTTGTCCGATTCTTGCCTTCTTTACTGTAAAGAACTGGGAAGAAGCATGTGACAAATCTATAGAAATTTTAGAAAATGAAGGAACCGGTCATACGATGACAATTCACTCAAGCGATGAAGAAATTATCAGACAGTTCGGACTTCGCAAACCGGTATCCAGAGTACTTGTAAATGTAGCGGCAGCGCTTGGCGGAGTAGGTGCGCTTACAGGCCTTCAGCCTGCACTTACGCTCGGCTGCGGTGCAGTCGGCGGCTCGGCATCCTCCGATAATATCGGACCGATGAATTTGCTTAATATCCGAAGAGTTGCATACGGTACGATGGAGCTTGCAGATCTCAGAAGAGAAGTCGCACAGCTTCAGACAAGTCCAAGCGGAGCAGCTTCCTGCAGTCAACCGCAGCACAAGCCATGCGGCGAAGCTGAGCTGACAAAGAATCAGATTGAAGAGATTACAAAAGAAGTATTAAGATCAATTTTAGCTAACAGATAAGAGTGAATAAAGGAGAAACAAAATGGAAAACAATGTAAAAATGGCATTAGGAATGGTAGAAACCAAAGGTTTAGTAGGATCCATCGAAGCAGCGGATGCAATGGTAAAGGCTGCAAACGTATCCTTAATCGGTAAAGTACATGTCGGTGGCGGTCTTGTAACCGTTATGGTAAGAGGCGATGTAGGTGCAGTAAAGGCAGCAACCGAAGCAGGTGGAGCAGCAGCAGACAGAGTCGGCGAACTCATATCTGTACATGTAATTCCAAGACCGCACAACGAAGTTGAATACATCCTTCCAACCTTAAAGTAAAATTCTATGCAGGGTAAAACCCTAAGCACAAACTTTATTAGTTGAAGGAGAATGACTGATGCAGATTATTAAGGCAAAAGATATAGAAAATGCCACGAAAGAAATGATTGTAAAAGAGTTTCGGGCGGACTTCACAATGTTTATCAGTCAGGAAGCAAAGGACTATGCCGAACAAAACGGAATCACGATTATTGATAAGGATGCAAAGTCAAAACCGAAAAAACCGGAGCACATGACCAATCTTGACGCCAAGCGGCTTGTCCTTAAAAACCATCCGCGTATCATTTTACGAGGAAAAATCGATACTTTCCAGGCAAAGGTTTTGGAAACACAAATCTTAGCAGAAGAGTTGAGATGCCAGAACATGGTAAACATGCTTCAGGAAATCAACGACTATGCGAGAAAAATAATGGTTTCCGAACTTTTGGAAGAAAAGCTGGATGATAAAATTACCCTTCTGGGGCTTAATGAACACGAGCTCAGATATGTTTCGCAGCATCCGACACAGTACTTCGGAATCGGGCATATTGCTCCGTCATACAAGATGGGGAAATTGCCGGTAGAACTGAATTTACTCAGAGCGATGTCCAGAGAGGTTGAAATTGCAGCCATCAATGCGTTTTGCGATACGACAGGTACCGGTGAAAAAATTTCCAGAGCGGATATACTCAGGGCTTTAAATCGCTTAAGCAGCGCGTTGTACATCATGTACCTCGAATGCTTGGCAGAAGGGAGAGAATCGTAATGCAACATGATTTGATAAATGAAGAAGTAATAAAAAATATTGTGAAAGAGGTTGTGTCAGGATATCAAACGATGCCGCCGAAAAAAACAGGTCAAAACGATGTTGAAGTTTTAGTGGAAGCATCGGGCAGACATGTACACCTTTCGCAGCAGGACATTGAAAGACTTTTCGGGAAGGGCTATAAGCTTACACCGAAGAAAAATCTTTCGCAGATTGGACAGTTTGCAAGCGAAGAGCGGGTTACACTTATCGGACCGAAAAATGTCTACCGCAATGTTGCGGTTTTAGGTCCGGCACGCAAGGAAACACAGGTTGAACTCAGCCTTTCGGACGCGCGATTTTTAGGGGTTGATGCACCACTGAGAATGTCAGGTGATCTTAGCGGAGCCGCTGGCATTATCATCGCTACCGAAAAGGAATCCATAGCAGCCAAGAACAGCACGATCGTAGCAAAAAATCACATTCATATGACACCCGCACAGGCGAATCAATGGGGATTCTCGGACGGGCAGGAAGTTTCGGTGTCAATGAGGACAATGAGGCCGATAACCTTTGACGGTGTTGTAATCCGGGTTTCGGATGAAGCAGGGCTTGCAATGCACATTGATTTCGACGAAGCGAATGCGTGCATGTTCAAAAACGGAAATACCGGTGTGATTAATGCGCTTGATAAGACGGCCTGCAGTGTGGCTTCGCTGAACAGACAGGAAGCGCCGAAGGCGGAAGCCGGTACCGCGCTGAAGAAGCATTTTATCACGGAAGAGGATATTCGAAAAGCTTTGAAAAACACAAATGCCGTAAACCTTTCGGTACCTAAGAATGCCATACTGTCCGCTCCGGCAAAGGACTATGTTAACAAAGAGAAGATAACGCTGATGTATATTTAGGAGAAGCAATGATTATATGTAAAGTTGTGGGCCATGTATGGGCAACCAAAAAAGAAGAAAGCCTTGACGGATCAAAGCTGATGGTTGTAGAGCAAACCGACACCTACGGCGAAGCAAATTTCAAGGAAACCTTTGTTGCTGCAGATGTTGTGGGCGCGGGAATCGGCGAAAGAGTTCTGGTAGTCACAGGCAGTACGGCGAGAAAAACATTTGGCCGTGATGATATTCCTATCGATGCAGCCATTGTAGGAATTATCGACTCCCTTGAGGTCGACAGAAACAAATAAGGGGGAAAGGTAGATGAACATTTTAGATAAGATTTTTGAAGCAGGGGTTGTTGGCTGTGGAGGCGCTGGCTTTCCGACGCATGTGAAGCTGAAAACAGAGGTAGAGTATTTTATTGTTAATGCGGCAGAATGCGAACCGCTGCTTCGCACAGACCGATATACCATGCGAAGCAGGGCAGAGGACATTATTGAAACGGTTGAAATCATCGGTGAGCATCTGAAAGCATCTCATAAGGTAATTGCACTGAAAGGCCATTATCATGAAGAAATTGCATGTCTCAATGCGGCAATCGAAAAGAGAAATTCGGATGTGAAGCTTCATGAGCTTGAAAACTTCTATCCTGCGGGCGATGAGCAGATTATGGTTTATGAAGTGACGGGACGCGTGATACCGCCTTCGGCAATCCCGGCAGCGGTAAGCGCCGTTGTATCCAATGTCGGAACGGTTGCGGCGATTTCAGATGCGTTGAAGGGAATTCCGCTCACACAGAAGATTATCACGCTGACCGGCGAGGTGGCAAATCCGAAGATTGTTTCTGCTCCGGTAGGAACATCGATTCAAGAAATTATCGACTGCGGAAATCCGATTCCGGGAAGATATACCGTGATACTCGGCGGACCTTTGATGGGAAGAAGAGTCGGCGCAGAGCAAATTGCAGATGAATATGTTACCAAGACGACATCCGGAATCATAGTGCTGGATGAAGCCTCACATCTTTCAAACAGAAGAAATACAAGTGTTGAAACGATGCTCAGAGGCGGAAGAGCCGCCTGCATTCAGTGCAGCTTCTGCACGGAGCTCTGCACCAGACATATGCTCGGACATCCGCTGCAGCCTCATAAGATAATGCGAAAGCTCGCATATAATTCGGACATCGAGGCAATCTTGGAAGACGAAGATGTAAAACAGGCTTTGATTTGCTCGGAATGCGGCGTATGTGAAGAATATGCCTGCCCGATGGGACTTCAGCCTAGGCGTATTAATAAGATGCTGAAGACTATCTACGGTCAGAACAAAGTGAGGTATCAGAAACCGGAGCAGACCGAGTGGGAAGCACATCCTGCCAGAGAAAACCGCAAGGTTCCCTCAAAACGAATTGCGGCGCGCATGGCAGTAGATAAATACTATGACTACGATATAAGGGAAACTGTGGAGGTAAAGCCTTCTAAAGTTCAGATTTCCACAAGAATGCACATCGGTGCAGCCGCAGAGCCTATTGTAAGCTGCGGTGATTCCGTAAAATGCGGACAGCTGATTGCAGCGATGCCGCAGGGACAGATGGGCGCGAACATCCATGCATCGATTGATGGAACGGTGACCTATGCAGATGACACGAAAATTGTTATCGAAAGGAACTGAGGGAGGTAGTAGGATATGAATTACGAAACAATAGGATTTTTAGAATTAAACAGTATTGCCAAGGGTGTGGAAGCGGCCGATGCGATGCTGAAGGCTGCGGAGGTTGAGCTTATCAGCGCAAGACCAAGCTGCCCGGGTAAGTACCATGTACTCGTATGCGGTGAGGTTGCGGCTGTGAATTCCTCGGTTCAGGCAGGCGCTAAAATCGGTGAGGCCAATGTAATTGAAAAAACAGTTATTCCGAGAGTCCACCCACAGGTAATCCAGGCAATCAACCTTGCAACACCGGCGCAGGATAGGAATGCGCTTGGCGTTCTTGAATTTTTCAGCGTAACGAGCGCAATCATGGGCGCAGATGCCGCTGTTAAGGCTGCAGATGTAAATCTGATTGAAGTCAGACTCGGAACCGGAATCGGCGGTAAATCCTTTGTAACCCTCACAGGAGAAGTTGCAGCCGTTACAGAAGCCTGCAAAGCAGGCGCAGCAGCAGGCGGAAGCAATGGAATGCTGCTGAATTCCGTTGTAATACCAAGTCCGAGAGAAGAAATCTTCAGAGCGGTTATGTAAATCGCAATCTTGCAGACGAGATGTAATTAAGATATAATATTTCATATAAAAATTTAAGAAAGTAGGGCGGCGAAGACGCCGCCCGCATATGGAAATATGGATTACAAATTTGTTAAGGAGAACATTGCTCTTACCGCGGCGGAACTTGAAAAACTGAGAGAAATAGACCGAACTGTGGCAGATTTTGCGAGACTGACCCAGAGTGATATTTTTGTGGACTGCTTTCTTTCCGATAAAGAGGGGATTGTAATCAGCCACGGCAGACCGGAAAAATCCTTATATAAAAGAAATATTGAAGGCGAAAAAGTTCTGCGCCAAAAAGAACCGACTGTGTTTTATACCCGAGAAACAGGTGTGGGTATGAAGGATGCTTACGGCATTTCACAGGAAAATGTAAAGGTGCAGCAGCGGACTTCGCCGATTTTCGGCGATAACGGCAGAGTTATCGCTGTTTTTATTCAGGAATCTGATGTTACAGATAATGCTCGGCTGAATAATAAACTGACACATATGGCAAATGTAACAGAAATGTTGTCATCACAGGAGCTCATACGCGAGGGTGTTGCGGATATCAATGCAACCCCGCAGGACTATAATATTTTGTTGCAGGAAACCCACCACAGAATCAAAAATAACCTGCAGACGATATCAAGCATTCTCAATATGCAGCGCAGAAGAAGCCAAAATACCGAGACAAGAGAAATTTTAAGCGACAATATATCCAGAATCAATTCCCTTGCGGCAATGCATGAAATCATGATGACCGCTTTGGCAGAAAAGGTGGACATTTGCGAGGCCCTTGAAAAACAGGTACGCTTGTTTGAACAGATTCACCAGGGAAACGAAAAGCAGATAAGTTTTGATTTTGAAGGAATGAACATGGAGCTGTCCTTCGAAAAGGCGCAGGCGGTATCGATGATTGTCAATGAACTGATGGTCAATGCGATGAAACACGGACTGAAAAGCAGAGAGCGTGGCAGGATTTCAGTAAGACTGGTTGTCGGTGAAAATCAGGCGACGATTATCGTCTTCAACGACGGTGAAGAGTGCAGTAAGCAAAGTGAAAAAGAGACGAAGAATCGTTCAGGTTTCGGGCTGGATATCGTAAAGGGCCTTACCCACGATAAACTGCACGGAACTTATTCGCTGCAAAGCTCCGCCAAAGGAACCACGGTATTGATAAGTTTTCCTATTTAAATATTTGCAACTAGGAGAGGAATGTTTAGCGGAGGAGTGAAATGCTGAAGTATGTAGCAGAAGAAATTGCATCAATAACGATGCGAGTTACCGGATATCCGATTATTATTACGGATAAAAAAGCTGTCATTATAGGAGCAGACAAAGATAATATTGACAGATTGAATGACATTCACGAAGCATCAATTGAGGTTATAGCGTCGGGAATGAAAAAAAAACACGGTCCCACAGAATGCCGCAAACTGAGAGGAACCTATCCGGGCATTACCATGCCAATTGCAATTCATGACGAAGTCGTAGGCTCCATCGGCATCAGAGGAGACTCAGAGGAAGTCGAAAAATACGGAATGCTGGTAAAGATGGTTGCTGAAATCATGCTAAAAGACCGAATTGAGGCAGAGTCGGCTCATATAAGACATTCAAACCTGCAGATGCTCGCAACAATGATCATCACTTATAATGGGGACGAGACTGCAAAATCTGCTATTATTAACCAAGGAATACTTTTGGGATTCAACCTGACAAAACCGCGAATCCCGATTATCGTGAGCAAAAGCAAATCTGCAAAAGAAGGCGACGCGACGCGGGATATGTATTCCACAAAGGTTTACCGAGCAATAAAAAGACAGTTCCATGACCGGCAGGACATTATCGTTGTAATTGATGCGGCTTATGAAAAATACTTGATTTTTGCGGCAGTGGAAAGGGAAATAGGAAAACTTACGGACGAAGTTCTCACCGCAAAATGCAAAGGGATGCAGAATGAAATTTTAGAAAGCGAAAAAGAACTGATTCATATTGCGCTGAGCAAAGCAAGTTCTTCCGTTTCAGAACTTAAGGCAAGCTATGAAAGGGCGGAAATGCTCCTTGCGACTACACTTTCGGGAAGCACGGACAAAAGCATTGTAAGAATTATCGATGTGCCTTTGGAAAGAATGCTCATAGAGGCAGCGGAATATTACAAGGGCAAAAGGCTGGAGCGCCGAATCAAAGGAATTTTGAACGATAAGAATGCGGAGTTATTCGAAGAGCTTATTATTACATGGTGCGAGTCCATGTTCAACTTCGCAGAGACCGCAAGAAGGCTGGGAATACATAAAAATACGCTCACCTATCGCTTTGAGAAAATCAAAGAAAACTGCGGCATTGATTTGCACGATTTCAAGAGCACGATTTCCATTTATCTGTGCCTGCGAATCTCCAGACTGAAACGAAGGAAATAATCCCATTATACAATTGAAAACAATCATTTTTTACATCATGTTTGAGATGCGAAAGATTTATCTGACAAAAAGCACAAAAAAAAGTGCAGATTCGTGATAAAATTCGTATGGAAGGCATGATGTTTTTCTTTTGGAGGCTTGTTAAAATATTATTGAAAATAAATCAAGCATCTTATAGGAGGAACGGATATGATTTCAAGAAAAATCGCAGTATTAGGCGGCGGAAACGGCGCACATTGTATGGCAGCGGATATGAAGCTGAAAGGTCATACGGTTAAAATGTTCGAATTCCCTGAATATAAACACAATATGCAGAAGGTATTCGACACACAGACAGTTATCGCAAAGGGTAAAACTCCGGGCGCTGTAGACGGTGTCGCAAAGCTTGACTTAGTAACGGATGACATCGCAGAAGCAGTAAAGGATGCGGAGATTATTCTCCTTGTTACTCCGGCTTTTGCACATGAGCATTATGCAGAAGCTTTAAAGGGACATGTTAAGAAAGAACAGATTATCGTTACTTTCCCGGGAGCATTTGCAGCACTTGTAATCAAGAAGGTTTTCGGAGATGCGGAATGTCCGGTATTGGCAGACGCAAACAACCTTCCTTATGACGCTCGTATTTTGGAACCGGGGGTTGTTACATGCTTCGGCAGAACAAACATGAACATCGCATATTTCCCGGCAGATGCGAAAGAACAGTGGCACGACATTCTTGTAGATGCTCTTTTCCCATTCCAGCGCGTATATGAATCCGTACTGGAGTCCGGTCTTTCCATCGTAAATCCTGCATGGCATACAGGCCCTTGCCTCTTCAATGTATCCCGGATTGAAAGCCCTGAAGTAAACTTCTATCTGTATCAGCATGGATGGACTCCGTCCGCATGTAAGCTGAATATGGTATTGGACAACGAAAGAAAAGCAATCGGTGATGAGCTTGGATACAACCTTCATCCGATGGAAGACTTCGGTGGAATGCCTGAAAGAGCTTACACTTGGGAGCAGCTTTACATGGCAGGCCATGGCGACATTGCACTAACTCCGATTTCAGGACCGAATGATTTGTTTAACAGATATCTGACAGAAGACTGTCCGTACGGGCTTGTTCCTTGGGCATCCGTCGCGGAAGTTTTAGGCGTGCCGACACCGATGACCAATTCATGTATTGATATTTACAATGTAATTCACGAAAAAGACTGGAGAGCAGAAGGACTTACAGCTGATGATATGGGACTTGTAGGCATGACAAGAGATGAAATCATTAAGTATGTAAAGACAGGTGAGAAATAATCCGAGCAATCGGTTTAATAGGCAGTTATTACTCATAAAAAGAGAAAGGAGAAAGAAAATGAAGAAATTATTTGCAGTCATTCTTTGCCTCATCATGGTGTTCACACTGGCTTCCTGCGGTGACACTTCCGGCGGTGATGGTGAAACTTACGAACTTCGTCTCGCAACTCACTACAACACAGAACATGCGGGATATGCAGCTATCGAAAAAGCTGTGGCAGCAGTAGAAGAAGCGACAGACGGCGCTGTAAAAATCAAGGTATATCCATCTTCACAGCTTGGCGATTATACTTTGACTTACGAAGACCTTGGCAGAGGCGCAGTTGATTTAGCATTAATCCCTTGCCCGTCAGAATATGATCCAAAAATCGAAATGAACTTCGTACCGTACATGTTCTCCGATTATTCGCAGCTTTCCAAGGCATTCGGAGAAGGCTCCTACTTCCTCGATAAGTACAGAGACGTACATGCCAAGCAGGGTGTTAAGCTTCTCGGCATGTATGTAGAAGGCTTAATTGGTATGGGATTCACGGACTATCCTGAAAACTATGGCGATCCTACAATCAATAAGAATATGAAGGTTAGAGCTCCGGCAATCGAAGTTTACAATCTCGTTACAGAAGATTTAGGCTACAATGCTGTTACAATTCCGTATTCTGATTTATACACTTCCATGCAGACAGGTGTATGTGACGGTTGGATCGGCGGAACTCCGCAGCTCAACTATTCTGACTTCAAAGATGTTATTAAGTACTATGTAGCATATAACTGCTTCGCAGAAAATATCGGTTTCTTCATGTCCCAGAGCGTTGCTGACAAAATGCCGGCAGAATACGTTAAGGCCATTGAAGAAGCATTCACAGCAGCATCCGCAGAGTCCTTCGAAACTGCGAAGACATTAGATGAAGAAGCTCTTAAGGGTTTGGAAGAATACGGCGTAGAAATTATCAACTTAACAGATGCAGAAATGGCTGCATGCGTAGAAAAGATTCAGAAAGAAACTTGGCCGAAACTCTATAAGAATATCGGTGAAGACACTCTTAAAGAATTAGTTGCGGCTCTTGAAGAATAAGGCTGTAAATATTTAAAACTGGGTCTGCGCAGCTGTAAACTGCGCAGACTGTCTTTTTAAAGAAGAAAAAGAGGTTTATCATGGAAACAAAATTCGGAACACAATTCGAAAATACCGGTTTCTGGAAAATACTGAAATGTTTGATAGAGTGGCTCATGATTATATGCAGCGTCGGATGTTCAGGTGTCATCATTATATCGACAATCATGCGTTATTTCCTCACCAAAAACTGGTATGGTTCTGACGAAATCATACTGATCTTTGCCTTTTGGCTTTACTTTATGGGGGCGGCTTACGGTTCCTATGAAAACAGCCACATTAAGGCCGACATTGTTGCATCACTGGCAAAAAACATCAGAAGAAAAGATTTGCTTTCTCTGCTGGCACAGGCGGTGCTTGTAATTGTAAATTTCGTCCTGATTACATGGGCAATTCCGTATCTTACCGATGCAATCGTAAGAATGCCGTCGACGACAGCACTCAGCATTCCGTTGTTTATCCCGAGAATTGCAATCCTTTTAGGACTGGTATTGATGGAATTCTATCATGTATATTATTTAATTAAAAACTTTGTGAACTTTAGAAGAATCGGATATTTCTCGGAGCCGAACGATTATGACTTTTTCCCTAGAAGTTTGATGGAAAAGTATCCGAACACAGGACTTCCTGACAAAGAAGAAATGGAAGCGAGAAGAGCTGCGGAAGCTGCGGCTTATGAAGCAGAAACTCATCAGCATGGAAAGGAGGAAAAATAAATGGTAGCATTTATAGGTGTATTGACTTTAATCGTTACATTAATTATTGGAATTCCTCTTCCGTTTGCATTTGCATGTGCTTTCATGTGGCTTACAGTCGGATACGGATATACCCCGGACTTCCTTTTGGCAGCGGGATACGGGCAGCTGAATTCTGTAGTATTGCTGGCAATTCCGCTGTTTATACTGGCAGGCGGAATTATGGAAAAAGGAAAAATCGGCGGGGCACTCATCGGATTCGTACAGATTTTCCTCGGGCGTTCAAAATCCGGCCTCGGAACCGTATCCGTAGTTACCTGTGCGGTATTCGGTGCAATTTCCGGTTCTGCTGCGGCGACACTTTCCTGCATCGGCTCGATGATGGAACCAAGACTTACAGAAGTAGGATATCCGAAGGGATATACGGCAGCCCTGCTGGCAGCAGCCTGCCCGCTGGGCCTTCTGATTCCGCCTTCTTCAGCGCAGATTCTGTATGCATGGTCGAGCGGACAATCTGTACTTGCATGCTTCTTATCAACAATTATACCGGGCATTATTTTAGTAATTCTTCTGAGTGTAGTAAACTATTTCTGCACGAAAAAAATGGATATTAAGGTAGCGCCGAAACTTTCGAAAGATGAGTTTTTCAGAAAATCCGGAAAAGATGCAGTTCATGCGATTCCGGCACTGCTGATGCCTGTAATCATCCTTGGAGGTATTTATTCAGGAATTATGACACCGACCGAATCTGCAGCAATTTCATGCTTATATGCGATTCCGGTTGCAATGTTTATCTACAAAGGAATGACACTCAAAGGTCTCAAGGAAACCCTTGTTGATACATCGTGCTCCACAGGTACGGTAATGGTAATGTTTTTTATGGTAATGATTTTCTCTAAAATACTTGTTATGGAAAATATTCCGACGCAGATTGCAAATGCTCTGCTGGGTCTGACAGACAATTATATCTTGATTCTGCTGCTTGTAAACCTCTTCATGGTTATCATAGGCATGCTGATGGACGATGTATCGGGCATTCTGTTATGTACGCCGCTTCTGGTTCCAATCGTGACATCCATAGGGGTTCATCCAATCCACTTTGCGGCAATCCTGGGCGTAAACCTCGGAATGGGTAATGTAACTCCTCCGACCGCTCCAATGCTTTATATGTCGGGACGTGTGTGCAAGGCAAAGACAGATCAGATGCTCAAGCCAATTTTGATTTTTATCATTTTCGCTTACATACCGGTGCTTTTGCTTACAACATTTATTCCTGCAATCGCGACAACCCTTCCAAAGATGTTTATGCCGAAACTCTTTGGGTTATAAGTCCATACTATAAATGAGGAAGCTGCACCGGTGCACGATAATCATCGATGCAGCTACCCTTTTCTCGATATATAAAAGATTTTGCATGTGGAGGGGAGATAATGGCTTACGGATTAATTGCAGGTGCGCTTGTTCTTTTTGGTAGCAGTGCTTTCATGCACTTTACATATAGTAAATCCAGTAATAAAAAAGAGCGGTATTTTTTGTGTGCTGTTGTTTTGAATCTTCTTGTTCAGATGTTTTTGATATATGAATACATGTATTTGAGAGGTGGTTTTGTCGTACACAACTGTGTTTATGCGGTGACCTTCGCACTTCTTTTGGGCGCGATTGTGCTTTGGACTTCACGGATGCTTTTTTCATTCGCGCATGAAGGGTTCCGAGTGCTCCTCGGAGCTTCGGCAGTTGTCGCCGGATGCCTTGGAGGGTGCGGAATTGATATGATAATAGCCTTTGAAGCTGGGGCTGCGAGCCTCTCTTCTTACAGTGCGGCGCGCGTTCTTTGCATCGGAGCCGTTTCAGTGATGCTTTCAGACATTGTGGTAATGCTGAAGAATTTTTCCGTAAAAGATCGGAAGATATATAGAATCCTGTTTGATATTACAAGCGCAGCTGGCTTTGTAATGATTTTTTACGGGGGAATCCTCGCATAATTATATTGCGTCGCAATAAAAATAATCCATGAAAAACTCGTCGGACGAAGGAAAGGATGACGAGGTTTTGTTGTGTCTTTTTTTGTTTTTGCTTGCTAAAAAGCTGTTAACATGATAATCTATTAACAGGATATGACAGTTATTAGTGATGTGGAGAATGAAAATGACGGTAGATAAAGATTTCATGGAAATGATGCTGGAATGCATTCCGGGGCTGCTTTGCATAGACAACGACGGTAAAATCACCTATGTCAATGAAAAGATGCTGAAATACAAGAACTGCACGAGCGAGCAGATGATAGGAAAACATATAAAAAAGTTTTTTCCGTATACGCATATGATTGAAAACATGGAAAATGAGAGGGATACCATCGCGTTCTATCAGGGAAATGTCACCTCTAAGGATGATGTGGAGGCGAGCGTGCATTATGTTCTTCGTAAAGATGGAAAACGGGTCGGACTGATGACCTATGACATTTTCCAGGAGCTGAAGGAATTCGAACAGTTTGTGCGGATGTACGGAGAACTGGATGATAAAATCAAGTATTACCGCGAAGAACTTAAGGAATCCCGCATGACCAAGTATTCGATAGAAGACATCGTTGGTCAGTCGGAACAGATAAAAAAACTGAAGGCTGAGATTAAGAATGCTGCCAAGACGAGTTCTACGGTTTTGATTACCGGCGAAACCGGCACAGGAAAGGAACTGGTAGCACATTCCATTCACGATTTATCGAAAAGACGTTCTAATAAATTCGTTAAGCTGAATATCACGAACCTGCCGCCGAGTTTGATTGAATCTGAATTGTTCGGATATGAGGCGGGTTCTTTTACCGGTGCGGTCAAAAGCGGTAAGAAAGGGCGTTTCGAAGAAGCTGACAACGGAACTTTGTTTATCGATGAAATTGAGACACTGCCGCTGGAAATGCAGCCGAAGCTTTTGCGGGTGCTGCAGGAGCGTGAAATCGAAAGAATCGGAAACAATGAATCCATACAGATTAATGTTCGGATTATCAGCGCGACGAATGAAAAACTCGAAGAATTAGTAAAGGAAAGAAAGTTTAGAAAAGACCTGTTTTATAGATTGGAAGTCGTGAGAATCAATGTTCCGTCGCTGCGCGAGCGAAAGGAAGACATTCGGCTGCTCGCGGAACATTTTATCAGGGAATATAATATGACACTGGGTACAAATGTCACGGGAATTACAGATGCAGCTGTGGTGAAGCTGGAAAGCTATGACTGGCCGGGAAATGTGCGGGAACTGAAGAATGTAATCGAGCGTGCCATGGGCGCGGCAAACAACAACTTGGTGGATAGCAATTCCATACAAATCGCTTCCATTGTGGATGATTCTGCATTAGGCAGAGGAGGAACGGCAGCTGTACCGCACAGCTATTTTGACTTTGAAGGAGAAAGCCCAATCGAAGAAGCGAAGAGGCAAGCCGAAATTGCCGTCATTACAGAGGCTTTGGCGAGAGCTGAGGGAAACAAGAAAAGGGCAGCCGAAATGTTGAAAATTGCAAGGCCGCTCCTGTATCAAAAGATGGATCGGCTGAAAATCGAATAAAAACGGAAAGAAAAGTGTAAGTGTAAAAAAACATGACAGTATATACTTACACTTCTTTTTTTATCCGAAATGAGATTTGGAAGGAGGCGATAAAACCGATAATTTCAACATTTATAAGAGATTTAATATGAAATATGAATAAAAGAATTGCTCTTGTCAGTGCCACTGAAAGAAAAAAATGTGTAATTGCTGACTGACATGCAAAGAAAAGCTTGATGGGAAACGTTGAAATTTCAACACTCAAAGGTTGGCATACATTTTGCTATTTATACTTATAAACGGAGAATGCTAACCAATGGCTATCCGATACTTAAAAGTGAAAACACTGAAGGGAGACGATTGAAATGAAATTAGAAAGAGGAAAAGATTTATTGTATTTAAGCCAGCAGCAGATTGTTGATTTGAACATCACAATGAAGCAGATGATTGATCTGATGGAAAAGATGTACACGGAAAAGAGCAAAGGCAATACGCAGATGCCTTCCAAGATTGCACTTCATACCGTTAAAGAATTCCCGGGAGATTTTGTTCACACAATGCCGGCATATATTTCTTCCATGGACTGCGCAGGCGTTAAGATAGTAAGCGGATATGAAAACGCAAGAAAATTAGGCTATCCGTATATCAGCGGTCTGTATATGCTTACAGATGTTGAAACAGGAATTCCACTTGCTATTATGGACTGCGTATGGATGACAACTGTAAGAACCGGTGCGGTTACAGGTCTTACCGCTAAGGTTTTGGCAAACCCTGACAGTGAAATCGTAGGTTTAATCGGTACAGGCGTTCAGGGCAGAATTCAGGTTCATGGCTTAATGGCAGTTATGAAAAACATCAAGACAATTAAAGTTTTCGACCAGAGCAAAGAGGCAGTAGAAGCGTACATTAAGGAAATGTCCGAAATTTATCCGCAAGTAAACTTCGAAGTTGTTGATAAGAGAGAAGACGCTGTAATCGGATGCGATCTCCTTCTCTCCTGCGTTCCGTGTTCTGTTGAACCGGGCATCGAATTCATCACAGGCGACATGATTAAAGAAGGCTGCACAGCTCTTCCGGTAGACGATCTCGTATTATTCAAGCCTGAAACTTGTTCAGAAGGAACATTTGCGAAGGCATTTACAGACGACCAAGGTCAGTTCAAGGGATTCAAAGACATGGGATTCTTCAGAACTTTCAAGGAAATTCCTTTCGAACTTGGCGATGCTGTAACAGGTAAGGTTCCGGGACGTACTTCACACGAAGAAAAGATTTTGACGGTTAACATCGGAACAGGTCTTGCAGACGTAGCAACTGCAAAACTGCTTTATGATATCGCATTGGAAAAGGATTTGGGAACAGTTCTTCCACTCTAATTTGTGTAAAAGGTTAAGAATTGTAGCGAATGTATTCACCGACATCCATTTATGTATGAAAGAAAGGAGAAAAAAATGGGAAAGAAAGTATTAAGCGTATTATGCATGGTAGCATTGGTTTTCACATTCTGTGTCGGATGTGGCGACAGCGGAGCACAAGGCGATACTGAACAGACTTATAATTTCAAATTAGCGATGTCATATCCTACAGATCACGCTGACACACAGGCGGCACAGAGAGCTGCGGACACAATCAAAGAAAAGACAAACGGGCATGTAAACATTACAATTTATCCGTCCTCACAGCTGGGGGACTATCAGCAGGTTTACGAAGAAGTTATGATGGGAACGATTGATATGGCCTGCATTACACTTTCCACTACCTATGATTCGAGACTTGAGATGCTTACAATTCCTTATCTCGTATCAAGCTACGATGAAGCTGTTGAAAAATTCTCATCCGGCTCTGAATATTACGGCCTTCTTGAAGGTGTTTTAAATGACGCAGGACTGCACCCGCTCTGCATTTTCAACGACGGTTTCATGGGAATCGGAGCAACGAAGAAAATCGAAAACGCAACCGATTACACGATTGCGCATAAAGAACTTTTAAGAGTGCCGGCAATGGACTCCTATATCTGGACCGCAAAGGCTATGGGATACAACACTACAACAATTGCTTACTCTGACCTGTATTCCGCACTTCAGACAGGGGTGGCTGACGGCTGGATCGGTGGTTCGGCATATGTTAACAAGACAAGCTTCGGAGATGTTTTAAAGTACTATGTTGATAACAAATACATCCTTGAGCTCATTGTAGGTATCATGAATAATGACAAATTCAGTGCTCTGCCGGAGGAATATCAGAAGATTATCAACGAAGCTTTCCAAGCAGAAGCAGTTACGGTTGCAAACGACAGACAAAAACTCGATGATCAGGCAATGAAGGATATGGATGCAGCAGGTATTACGGTTGAAGTTCCAAGCGAAGAAGAAATTCAGAAGGTTGCGGCACACTTCAAAGAAACCGTATGGCCGAAATACAAAGACATTCTCGGAGATGAACTTTATAATAAGCTTCTCGCTTAATGAAACAAAGGAGAGCGCAATATAAGTTTCCATTGAGAATTTGTATCGGAGCACTGCAGCCTGCCGGACATCGACCGCAGAATGCGGTGCTCCGGTACAGATTATCTTTAGGAGGGGAAAAATGAAAAACAGAAAACCGATTGAGGAAATGGGCTTTTGGAAGTTCATTGTCGCAATTGAAGAATATATATTGGTGATTACAAGCTTTGTTGCTGCCTGTATCGTTGCAATCGGCGTATTCACGAGATATGTCCTTGGAATAGACTTCTTCGGACAGGAAGAAATTATAACATTAATTGCAATGTGGCTGTACTGGATCGGCGGTGTATACGGAAGCTATGAGGGCAGCCATATCAAAGGTGACATCCTAAATACCTATGTAAAGAACGAAAAAGTTCTCAAGGGACTCAATGCATTTGTTTACATAGTTAGTATCGTAATATCTGCAGTATTTACGGTGTGGAGTTATGGCTATCTGATGAGAAATATCGCGCAGTGGCCGGTATCGACAGGACTGAAAATTCCTCTTGTTATCTGTCAGGTTCCGCTATTGATTGGGTTCGGCATGATGACGCTTTACGAACTGTATCACTTAATCAAGTTATTATCCTCCAAGAGTGACGACGCTGCCGGCGCCGGAGGTACAGCAGAGGAGGGAATATAAATGGAATTAGTTATTGGTTTTATCATACTTGTAGTTTTAGTAGTTGTAGGTGTGCCGATTGTATTTTCCTTCGGTGCGGCAACGATTTGGTTTACCCTTTCACTCGGTTACGATCCGGCTTTCCTGATGCCTACAGCATACAGCAAGCTGAACGGCGTTGTTCTTTTCGCAATTCCGCTTTTCATCATGGCAGGCGGAATCATGGAAAAGGGAAAGATTGGCGGAGCACTTATCAGCTTTATTGAAATTTTCTGTGGGAGAACAAAAGGTGCGCTTTGTGCAGTTGCATCCGTTGCATGTGCTGTTTTCGGCTCGATTTGCGGAAGCGGCGCGGCAACCCTTTCCTGTATCGGTTCGATACTTGCACCGAAAATGCGAGAAAGAAACTACCCTATGGGCGTTGCAGCTGCAGTACTTGCATGCGCAGCACCTATCGGAATGCTGATACCGCCAAGCTCCATACAGATTTTGTATGCATGGTCGGGACAACTTTCGGTACTTGCTTGTTTCCTTTCAACGGTACTTCCGGGAATTCTTCTTACCATTTTAATTGCAATTGTAGGTGTTGTAATGGCAAGAAGAGAGTCGCATAAAGCAGGCGTTGAAATGATTCTTGACGAAGAAGTTCCCAGACATCAGAGATGGGTCATGGCGAGAAAGCGTACTTTCTCAGCAGCTCCCGCTCTTGTAATGCCGATTATCATTTTAGGTGGTATTTACGGCGGTTATATGACTCCGTCGGAAGCTGCGGCAATTTCCGTTATCTATGCACTTCCGGTAAGTATTTGGGTCTATAAAGGCGTTAAGATTAAAGGACTGAAGCAGGTATTCGTAGAAACTGCTACAACAACAGGCGTTATCATGGTAATGCTTTCAACAATCATGGTAATGAGCCGTATTTTGATTATGGAAAATCTGCCGGGAAAAGTGCTTGAACTCTTATTGGCAATAAGCGATAACAAATATGTTATTTTAGTAATGATTAACATATTCCTTGTAATTATCGGAATGATTATGGATGACGTTTCAGGCACATTGCTTTGCACGCCAATCCTCATCCCGATTGCTATATCACTGGGAGTGAGCCCATATCACATGGCAGCAATTCTGGGCGTAAACCTCGGAATGGGTAATATTACGCCGCCTACGGCTCCATTCCTTTACCTCGGAGGAAGAATCTGCAAAGTAAACACAAAAGACATGCTCAAGCATTGCGTGATTATAATCCTATTTGCATATTTGCCGACGCTGATTCTGACAACTTATGTTCCGCAGATGGCGTTATGGCTTCCAAACCTCATCATGGAAGGCACCTATTAATATAAAAGAAATCCCATAATAAGAAATCATAAAAAGGGGCACATAGCAAAATTTGACGGCTAATGTGCCTCTGTTTCATAGCAAAATCCTTTCTTCGATAAGTGCTGGGGTGAAGCGTAAAGGCGACGGGCGTGCAATGATTATTAATCGGAAAGAGAGCCTGTTGCCAATTTGATTTCGTTCATATCCTTGCGATTCAAAGTATGCATTGTCTGCGGATGAAAATGCCGGAGAGAAGACAATGCTGCGATTAACTAACCGTGCATGATGTGCACAGAGATTACACAAGACGACGAGACCCTCAAACCAATTCGCAATAGTTGAATGTCGCAGTCCATTATAATACTCTTCGCAAATTTGTTTTTGAAGAGAAATATTTAAAGATGAAAAAAGCCTTGAAACCGCACCGAAAGATAAGGTTTCAACCATGGCCCAAACAGGAAGTACGCCCGAATATTTGCTGTTGTGATGCTTAACAAATGCTTCATTCTTGTTGTCTTTGCGGGCCGCAATTAAATCAGCTTCAAACTGTTTGAAATGCACTTCTCTGGCAAAATTACTTACGCACGTGTAACCTTTTAAGGCTTTGCAAGCATAAACGGGGTCGTTAACTATTAATCCCTTAGAACGCAATTATTCGATTTGTTCTTCAAAATTCTTAAAAGGTTTAATGAGAGAAAAGGAAGGCAGGAAGGGGAAGAATAAACGAAAGAAAAGGAGTAAAAGATTATATAAGTCAACCACCAATTCCGTACTCTGCGGTGTATGCGGAGGTATAAAGAAAAAACACATCGGCTTAATTATCGTAATATCCTTACTTTTCATCGCCGCAGAGGATTTGATTTCTTGGATGCGAAGCTATAACGAAACGGCCCCAAAAGGTGAGGACCTGCGTTTTTACGGCTTCGACATGCAGTGATATGCAAACAACTACCGTTATCTGCTTGAGGCGGTACAGGAAGCGGGACTTGACACCTCCGAACTAGAAGCAGTTTGGGATGAGGACAAGTATTCCTATAAGCAGGAATACTCATCCAAGGAACTCAAAAAAATAATCAAAGGGGTAAGAGAACAACTGCCTGCTCAAGATGCACAGGCACTGCATTTTGCGGATATCATGATCCAAAACCTTGAAATAAGCGGTGAAGCGAATGACAATGCAGGATATATCTCACTTCGTGACCGCCTGATGGCAGAGAATGCGATGTGGGTACTCGATCAGGAAAAGGTTCGCGGCAATGACTGCATTTTCATAGCCGGACACAACGGACATATTGAGCAAAACGGAAGCTACGACAAAGATAATAAGGTAATGGGTGCACTTCTGGCGGATGAACTCGGAGATGCGTATTTTGCAATCGGAACGGACTTTTACAAGACAAGCTGCAATCTTCCGAAAATAATCCGCAGACGGTTCATATCATTTTCGGTATAGATGCGGTATCCGTTTTCTTTGCGTTTGACTTTTATCAGCCCGTTCATTTCCCGGTTGCGAAGGGTGTCAATGGTTACTCCGAGTTTGTTTGCAGCCTGCATCCGCTTATAGGTAGCTCCGGATCCGACGGCATCGGAAGAAAGTGCCGGGCAGAGCTTTGCGGCATTTCTCGCATTTTCGACTTCCTGCTTTGCGGTTTGTATATATTCTTCGGCCAGCTGAATTGCATCGTCGAACCTATAATTTGCAGATAATTTTACGACTTCAATCATTTTCTTTCGAAGTCCGGACTGCAGCACTTCAATGTGAAACGCCTTTTTGGTCAGTTCGAATTGCTTTCTGTGAATCTCGGTGAAAATGCGGTATCCGTTTTCTGTGCGGATATCTATCGTTCCGCCAAACGTTTCCACCCGCTGGCGCATATTGGTAATCCCGATT
>ERZ779737.808-NODE-808-length-27075-cov-6.796743_pt1 | contig 27075 bp, 18 predicted proteins | sample MGYA00511889_ERZ779737 | MGnify/ENA primary metagenome ERZ779737 (study PRJEB29588, sample SAMEA2163575) | human gut metagenome | biome: human gut; feature: human-associated habitat; material: faeces | place: Denmark | collected 2008/2010 ... | reverse complement strand
CTGATAACAGCTCTCTGATATAAAACTATAAAGACGCCCGGAGAGTTCAGACGCTCTTCGGGCGTTTCTCTATAGATTTTCACGCGCGTTTCTGCTACAATAAATTCAAAAATCACCGGAGACGATATTATGTTCAGACCTGTTCGCAGAATTAAAAACGCTCTCGGCGAAGAAGCGACAAAAGAAATTTTGCGCTCCGCCCGCCGCGGAGTGCTCGCAGTCAACGGCGACGGCGGATATCCATATGCGATACCGATAAACTATCTCTATGACGAAGAGGCGGGAAAGATATATTTCCACGGCGCAAAGGCGGGTCACAAGGCGGACTCGATAAATAAATGCAATAAAGTGTGCTTCACGGCTTGCGGGGATGAGATTATCCGTGAAGAGGTATGGGCGCCGTTCATGCGCAGCGCCATCGTGTTCGGCAGATGCCGCGTTATCGAAGACCGCGCTCAGACGCTGATTCTGGTCAAACGCCTCGCGATGAAATACTATCCTGACGAGCGCCTTGCGGACGAGGAAATCGCCGCTTCGGGAAATGCCGTGCGGATGTATGAAATAGATATAGAGCACATGAGCGGCAAGGAAATTCAGGAACGGTGATTTTTTACACAAAGAAAGCGTCGGAATTTTTTGTACTTTAGTACACTTTTTTGTCGTTTATCGCTTGACTATTACCGATATAAAAAGTATAATAAAAAAGCAAATGCAAATAAATTGGAGGTAAACAAAATGAAGGTATTTATGATTGGCGGCACCGGCCTTCTCGGCAGCGCCGCAGCACGTATTTTCATTGACAGAGGCCACAGCGTCAAGTCTGTTGCTCTTCCGCCCCTTCCCGAAGGAGCTCCCATCCCCGAGGAGATGGAGATCGTAATGTGCAATATTTACGAGAAGACCGACGATGAGATCAGAGAGCTTATGGCCGGCTGCGACTGCTTCGTTTTCGCCGCAGGCGTCGACGAGAGAGTCGAATTCCCCGCACCCGTTTACGATGCTTACTACAAGTACAACATCGCTCCCCTCAAGAGACTTCTTCCCATCTGCAAGGAGCTCGGTTATAAGAAGGCCGTTATCCTCGGCTCTTACTTCTCCTACCTTGCCAAAGAGCGTCCGGATATGAAGCTCTGCGAGAAGCACCCCTATATCAGAAGCCGTATCGACCAGGAGAACGTCGCTTTCTCCTATGCCGATGACAACTTCGATGTTGCCGTTCTCGAGCTGCCCTACATCTTCGGCACTCAGCCCGGCAGAAAGCCCGTTTGGGTTATCCTTATCGAGCAGATCAAGAGAATGGATAAGCTTCCCTGCACCCTCTATCCCAGAGGCGGTACAGCTATGCTTACAGTCCGCCAGGTCGGTGAGTCCATCGTCGGCGCGGCTGAGCGCAGCACCGGTGCAAAGGCATGGCCCATCAGCTGCTACAACATGAAGTGGGCTCCGTTCCTCAAGATAGTCTACGCCGCAAGAGGCATGGGCGATAACAGAAAGATCATCGGCATCCCGCCGTGGATGATGAGAATGGGACTCAAGGGCGTCGTCAAGGAGTATGCCGAGAAGGGCATCGACAGCGGTATCAATCCCATGGGTCTTCCGGAGATCATGGATCTCGATCTCTTCATGCCCACCGATTATGCTTACAAAGAGCTCGGTGTTACTGAGGACGACATCAAGGCTGCTATGAAGGAAGCTTCTGAAGGCGAATTGAAGGGTATCCTGGGTTACACTGAAGATGCAGTTGTTTCTTCTGACTTCTTGGGTGACACTCACACTTCTATCTTCGATGCTAAGGCTGGTATCGCTTTGACTGATACTTTCGTTAAGGTTGTATCTTGGTACGACAACGAAATCGGTTACTCTAACAAAGTTCTTGATCTGATCGCTCACATGGCATCTGTAAACTGCTAATTGACAGTAAAAAACATCAATATCTAGGCGACTTCTTCGGAAGTCGCCTATTTTTTTGCCCCAAACCCTTCTTCTTTGCCCGACATTCTCCTGTAATTACTGAAAAAAGAAGGCGTAAAACGGAACAACTAGAGCTTTATAGTGCAACAGTTACTGCACTCACAGTGCAATAGTAAGTGCACTCACAGTGCAGTAGTTAGTGCACTCGCAGTGCAGTAGGCAGTGCACTCATGCGGCATAAGTTATTCGGGAAAAAAATCGTATCTCCTTTATTGCCCAGAGCTGTTTCAGAGCACCATACATTCCAACCTACCGCTTCAAACACAATCATAATAAAACCCATCCGAAATCTTACATACTATTCTGAATGAGCAAATATCAGGCATTCAAAAAAAATACGAAAGATTCCGGATGGGTTACATTACGTTAAGCCGACATACAAGCTCCGGTGTATATTTCAGCTGTCTTACGCCCCAAGGAAAGACTCCTTTCCTTACAGCTCGTCCGGCCACGGACAAGGTTCCCCACTATTCTTAAAGGTAGGACGCTGGGCATCGACCTTGCGCAGATACTCACCCAGTTCCTTGGACAGACGGCGTACGATGTCGGGATGCTGAGCAGCCACGTCGTTCTTCTCACCGATGTCTTCGGGAATGTTGAACAATTCCTTCTTACCCGTTTCATAATAGTAAACCAACTTCCAGTCATCCTTGCGGATGGCACAGTCCAAATTGATGCCCGGTCCATCGTTACCCCAGATATTGGGGAAATTCCATACCAATGCACGGCCTTTCGAGGGGTCGCCCGTTCCTTTCAGCAAGGGCATGAAGCTGACACCGTCCAGCGGAGCAACTGTCTTGTAGTCCTTTACTCCGGCCATTTCGAGCAGGGTCGGATAAAAGTCTTCAATCATGAGGTACTTGTCGCAACGTGTATCGGGCTTCACCACACCCGGCCAGCTAACAATCATCGGCTCGCGGATGCCGCCTTCATACAAAGAACCTTTACCGCTGTTCAACGGATAGTTCTGCGTATGTATTTCACCGTCTCTCCATTCCGGTTCAGCAGCCAAACCACCGTTATCGCTCATAAAGATGACGACAGTATTGTCTGCCTCGCCGTTCTTCTCCAGCCAGTCCATCAGGTCACCCAGACTTTTGTCCATTCCCTCAATAAGCGAAGCGTATGCGGCTTCCTTGTCCGTCAGTCCCTTACGGACGTATTTTGGGAAAAAACGCATATCCTTGTCAATAGGGATATGGATGGCATAATGGGACATGTACAAATAGAATGGCTGGTTATACTTCTTGGCCTTGTCCAACGCCTTGATGGCTTCACGCGTCAGGGCTTCGGTAGCAAAGACACCCGTACCCCAGTAATTCTCCAGTCCGGGAATGGACATCAGCGAATAGGCCTTGCCGTCGCGCGTATGTCCGTAGTTCCGTTCGCTCAGGTAAGTGGCCAGTCCTCCGGCGGCATGACCGGCGATGTTCACCTCGAATCCCCAATGGGTAGGATTCTCTCCCGGAGTGTCAATGGACCCCCAATGTGCCTTGCCGCAATGAATGGTGTGATAACCACTCTGGCGGAGCAGTTCCACAAAGGAGGTGCCTACGTAAGTATTATTCACCCCTTCCACCTGACTGACACCGTTATAGTTCCAATCGGGCAATTCCACCGTCTCACTCTTGCGGTCGGTCTGCTTGTCACGTTCCAATGTCCAGTTAGTCACCCGGTGACGGGCATTGTTGGCGCCCGTAATCAAGCTGCAACGGGTAGCCGAACTGATATTACAAGCGTATGCCTGCGTAAACATCATCCCCTGTTTGGCAAGCCGTTCCATGTTCGGCGTTTCGTACGCCTCGTTGTAGTGTGTCTTTTGTGTCCAGAAAGGCAAAGAAGTGTCTTGCCATCCCATATCGTCCACCATAAACAGGATGATGTTGGGGCGTTTCTGTTTTTCTGCCGTCCGGTTCCCTGTTGTCCCCCATCCGTTTACCACAGGAGCCAAAGGGGTCAGAGAAAATGCTGTCAACAAGAATCTGTTCATAATTTATATAGTGATTAAAGGTTAGTAATCTTTTGTGACTGGTCGCCAACAGTTAGCGGTGAACAGGTGCAGTCAGCATCCATGCGGAATGACAGTCTGCCACTGACCGCCTGCCAGTTCCGTTCAATTAGAATAGATACTGAAATCCCTGATTTGCGGAGTGTCGGTACACTGCTCCACCACCAAACGGAAGGCAGAAGCCTCCACCGGCTCGAAGCTCTCGATGCGTTTGTGTCCCACCGAAGTACCCTTGGCCACAGTTACCCACTTCCCGCCAACTCGGGCTTCCACCCGATAGGCACGGATGCGTTCCCCTTGGCTGATATCTTCCTGCAAGATATAATAGTTAGCCGTCTGACTGTCCTTCAAATTCAGCAAAAGTTTTTTGGCCTTACCAGAAGTTTGTACCAGCGGCGTACCGAAGCGGCGGTCTATCTCCTCCCCCCATTCTTTCAACCGCTTCACATCGCCTTCGGGCAGCAAGCCGTCCGGATTGGGTGTAAGGCCTACAATCAGGGTGGCATTACGTCCCACCGACTTCTCATACATGTCCATCAGGTTCTCCAGCGGATAGACGGCCTTGTCGTCATCACCCGGTTCCCAGAACCATTCGTGACGGCCGTTGTAGCCGCGCAGAGGGGTATCGGCCATGGCAGGCACCCAATATGCGCCGTTTTCGTCACCATGTGCCAGCAGTTCATTATGATTTCTTACACCTTCGTTCGCATTGCTGTGACTGTAAGGATAAGGGAAAGCAGACCAGCAGGGATAACCTACCGTCCCACTCTCCGAACCTCCCCAACGGAAATCCGCACGGTTCACATTATGGTAGAACAGACATTCCGGCTGATACTTGGCCACAATAGGTTCCACATCGGGCCCCAATCCTTTCGGATCGTCGGCTCCTCCATCAAACCAAATCATGAACAAGTCGCCATAACGGGTACACAATTCCGTCACCATCTTCTCGCAAAGGCGCTTGTACCATGCCTGGCGGTTACGGGCAAACTCTCCGTCGCCTTCCGCCTTGAAATTATGGATGCCCAACAATGAATTCCAACGAATACCGATGTAGATACCCGGCTGAATGCCGTACTTACGGCAGGAATTCACAAAGTCACGTACTACGTCGCCTTTGCCGTCGCGCCATTTCACAGCCTTCAGACAGTAAGGATTCACATCACTCTGCCACAAACCAAATCCAGTCTCATGGGTAGCGGTCAACACAGCAAACTTGGCGCCGGCTGCCTTGGCCGCCTCAATCCACTGGTCCGTATCTAGTTGGGTAGGATTGAAGATATTATAATCCTCTATGGGATTGATGCGGTTGTTGCCCTGTCCATATACCAGTCCGTCGAACACATGCAGGTCATAATGGAACACGACACCCATCTCCGCTTCATGCCACTTCAACTGGTGAGGGGCAGGCACAGGTTGAGGATTTGTCTGCGAATGGACTGACAAGACCAACAACAAGCTACTAAACAAACCTATAATTCTTTTCATAATCATTCTTTTTTCTATCAAATCTATATATTTACTCATACCTATTATTCTTTGCCGCTTTGGTCTTCATTCAGTTCCTTGTAATACTTGATTCTTTCATGCCAAGGCTTGTCCTCCAGCGGAAACACCTTATGGCTTTCAGCCCAAGCATTCCACTCGCCTTCCAGTGTCTTCACTTTCTCCGGATAGCGGGCAGACAAATCCTCCTGTTCAAACGGGTCTGTATCCAGATTTATCAATTCCCAGGGAGAATTCCGGTCATTGCGCACCAGCTTCCAGTTATCCGAAATGACGGCACAAGAGCTCTGATGCTCAAAATATAAAGTACGTTTCTGCAACTCACCGTTCTTTATGGCCGGCAACAGGCTTATGCCGGGCAGGTCGGCATGTCCGAACTTCCCGGACGGATAAACGCCCGAAGCCAGGTCGACGCAAGTAGGCAGCAGGTCGATGACATGAGCCGGCTGATTGCAATATCCGCCTTTCACCTTGTTCCTAGCAGCATCGCCATAGGCCAGGATAAAGGGCGTACTGGTACCTCCCTGATAGCACCACTGCTTGTAACTGCGGTAAGGCGTGTTGGACAAATCTGCCATCAGTTGCCCCAGATAGCCGTCTTCCAGTGTGGAACCGTTGTCGCTCAGGAACATAAAGACAGTATTATCCAGATTCCCCTTTTCACGGAAAGCATCAATAATCCGCCCTATTCCATCGTCCATAATCTCAATCATGGCTGCATAGGTAGCCATGTCTTCAATCCATTTCTGCCGTTGTTCTTCCGTCAAATCTTCCCACGCGGGACGCTTGCCTCTGAATTCCTTGTTGTAAACCGGCAGTTCCATGTCCGACGGCACAAGTCCCATGGCTTTCTGCTTTTCAAACCGTTGTTTCCGCAATACGTCATAGCCCACCTTATAACGGTCTCTGCACTTCTCCACCCTATCGGCCGGTGCCTGAAGCGGAAGGTGCGGTGCATAGTAGGCGACATACAGGAACATCGGCACGTCTGCCCGATGCCTGCTCACAAAACTTGCAGCCGAATCCGATAAAGCCGTCGTATAATAATAATCATCCGGATACTCCGGCACCAGCGTCATATCATTGTAGAGCGGTTTGGGTTTGTAATGACTTCCCCCACCCGTCAGACAACCATAATAACGATCGAATCCCCGCTGAACCGGGAAGCTTCCATTGGGCGTATAAAAGGCACCGTCTACCGTCACATGCCACTTTCCGCACATATAAGTTCCATATCCGTTGGCCTTCATCACTTCTGCAACAGTGGGATATTCTTTCGCTATCTGCCCTCTGTATCCGGGACGGTGTTCATCCACTGCCGTCATCCATCCCATACCGACCTGATGCTGGTAACGTCCGGTCAGCAAGGAAGCACGGGTGGGACAACTTCTTCCCGTATTCTTGAACTGAGTGAAGCGCACACCTTCACGCGCCAGACTGTCCAAATGAGGAGTCTGTATCTCACTCCCGTAACATCCGATGTCCGAAAATCCCATATCATCACAAAGAATCAACACTATATTGGGAGAAGAATTCGACTGAGCCGTTATAGAAGCTGCACACAAAGAAAATGCGCAAGAAACATACATAAACCTATTCATAACAACTATACTTTAAGAGAAATCAAAGTTACTTACACCTAATATTTCTCAACCCTTAATAAGGGCAAGTTTAAGCAAGCACAAATAGAAATATTTATATCAAAAAAGGTGTACCAAAAATAAAAAATAAGCTTTAATCCCTGGTACACCTAACTTATAAATTATTCAAAAAAATCTGTTTTTACTGAATGGCATAAGCACCGGCTTCAATAGGCCAACCTGGATTCTGATAAACTACGGACGTCGAAACATCTCCACCTTCTTCGGGAGTTGACAGACGAAATACATCATAAGAAATCGGAGACAAATAATTGGCCGTTTCAAAGCAATAACCATTATTCTTGATTACATAATCGTTCTTGCCCTGCGGACGCAAATACTTGCTGACAGATGCATCATTGGGTGCCGTATATGTCTGTTTACAAGCCTCACATGCTGCTTCAAATTCAGTATGGAACTCATCCCAATAGTTCATACCTTCCACCCAATAGTTCTGCATCATGTCCAAAGCACGCCAACGATACAAATCTGCCTTACGCATACCTTCAGCAATGAACTCGCTGCGACGTTCACGACGGATGTTATAGAGCGTAGCATCTACAAGCTGAGTACCGGAATAGCGTGCCAGGTCGATTTCCTTTGTCAAATCAGTGGCAGCAATGGTCTTCTTGTAGTCAGTGTCAACACCGGCACGGCTGCGCAAAGCTTTCCAATACTTGTCAAGAGTAGCATCCTCCAATGTATTATATCTCAAGTAATAAGCTTCAATATAGTTCAGATAGGCCTCTGCAGCACGGAAAATAGGTAAAGCCAAAGGATATGCATTATTATAAACTACATCATTGTCTATCCAACCTTTGCGGGGAATATAACCGGTACTGGTCACACGGATACCACCGGCAGCAGCCGTCAAGCCCGGAAGTTGAAACATGATATCCTCGCCGTTGAAAGTCATAATCTTATCACCGGGCTTTCCAACAGAAGTCACCAAACGCAGGTCGCGGTCGGTCATTGTGCTCACCAGACTCTTGTCACCTTGATAATTGGACCCTGTAGCATAGATGGGCAAACCATTGCTCATCAAATAGCTGTCGACCAGTGAACGAGTAAAACCAGTACCATCACCATGGACAAAGACAAATGTTCCTTCTTCCGTTTTAATGGATCCATAACCGTGAGTGGCTCCAACCACCTGATTCTGTACCTTGGCATCCTCACTGTACATACGCCACAACAGAACTTCACTACGTTGATTTGAAAGATCTGTCTTGTTGTACAAACCGGCATAATCGTCCATCAAAGTTGACTCATCACCTACCAATTTGGCTGATTCGATTGCCTGATCCAGGAAGAATTTGATTTCAGCATTCATATCGGTATTGAAAGAGGCAGCATCACCCGGCCATCCCGGTCCGCCCGGAACACGTGCCGTACCTGCATGGTACTTCTCCCACGTAGCTTCGTACAAAGCGACACGCGACTTGAACAACAAGGCGCATTCACGGTTCAAACGATGGGCTGTAAAACTATTTGACTTGGGGAACAGACGCTCAATGGCTTTATCCAAATCTGACAAGATGAAACGGGCTACCTCATTACGAGGCTTACGCTTGTTGGCTTCCACGTTAGCAGCATAGTCACCGTCGGTCAAAACCTCGGTCACGATGGGAAAGTCGCCGTAAGTCTTCAACAAGCTGAAGTAAACATAAGCACGGAAAAAATACATCTCGCCGATGTAATGCTTCACATTACCATCATTGCTCAGCGTACCGTTCTCAAGATTCTCGGCGGTGCGCTGCAGGAAAAGATTGCAAGTACGAATGGTACTGAAACTGCCATAGCTACCGCTGGAAGGTACCTGAACGCGCTGCGGCAGGAAGTTGTCCACTTGGCCGACAGCTGTCATGTCGTCACTATTGTTATCTGTCGTAAAATATCCGAAGGTACCTGTACCCGTACCGTGGTCGGGCAGCAGACCATACATGTTGTTACAATACGGTTCCAGCTGATTTTCGGCGGTAAAGAAGTTACCGTCCACATTGTCCGAAATAGGGGTTTTATCCAAAAAGTCTGCGCAGGAAGTACCCATCAGCAAGGCTGCAGAAAATAAGAATATATATTTCAATTTCATAATTATAAATGCTTTTATAGGTTACAATGTTACATTAATACCACAAGAGAGCGTACGGCTCAATGGATAAGTCATACCATTCTGATACAAGGCTTCGGGGTCGAAGTTCTTGTTGATGGCAGTACCAGTCCACAGGTTGTCACCCGAGAAGAATACTCTAACACGTTCCAAACCGACCTTGTTAGTCCATGTCTTAGGCAATGTATAACCAATCTGCAAATTTTTCAGACGAATGTAGGCTGCATTCTGCAGGAACTGCGACTGACTCTGACGGTTTTGGTTGGAGGTCCAAAGAGGACGCGGATAATAAGCGTCTGTATTGGCGCCTAAGGGGTCACCTTCCGGACGGAAGAAATCCCAGTGTTCCTTATATCCCGTCGAAGACCATGCATCACCATTTACACCCCAGAATATCATACCGCTCAACAGATAGTCGCGTTTGGCCACACCTTGGAAGAAGATGCTCAAGTCAAAGCCCTTCCACTCAGCACCGATATTCAATCCGAAACGATAACGTGCCGTGCTGTTACCAATTACTTTACGGTCGCCCGGATTGTCTACCGTATTTTCACCGTTAGTAATCTTACCGTCACCGTCCAGGTCGGCATACATCATATCACCGGCTTTCCAACCGGAAGGAGCCAAACTGATACCCGGTATCGTGTTCTGATCCACTTTTTCCAGATGTGCAGCCATTTCTTCATCGGTCTTGGCCATACCTACAGATTCATAACCCCAAATCTGTCCCAATTCTTGCCCTTCATAATAAGTGCCCAGGCTCTTGCTGGCATTGGGATATTCTGTTACATGTGTACGTGAGTCGGAAAGATTGAAAGCAATATTGTAGTTGAAATCACCAATACGATCCTGCCAGTTCAGCTGAAGTTCCCAACCTTTGGTACGCAAAGCGGTATTGTTGCGGCTCGGTGCCGATGCACCTACAATCGGAGAGATTTCCTGTGCAGGACCTACCATGTCCTTGGTATCGCGGATGAAGTAGTTGAAGTAACCGCTCAAGCGATTGTTGAAGGCTCCAAAGTCCACACCATAGTTGTAGCTATAAACGCGCTCCCAAGTCAAAAGCGAACTTACCAGTCCGGGGGCACCTGCGATATTCGATTTGCTGTCTGTGGTAAGCAACCAACGGCCACCGGCATCGGGGCTACCCACAGTTACATTCTGAATGGCATACGTAGGATAATAGGAGTTGGTATTCTGGTTACCGAGACTACCATAAGAGAAGCGAGGCTTCAACGTGTTAACCCACTTGGACATCGGCTCCCAGAAGGATTCACGGGCAATGTTCCAACCTACCGATACAGAGGGGAAAGTAGCCCAACGCTGGTCAGCACGGAAACGAGAAGAACCGTCACGACGAATGTTGAACTCGAACAGATAGCGTCCGTCAAAGTCGTAGTTCACACGACCGAAGTAACCCAAAGAAGACCATTCGCCGCGATAGGCACCATTGCTCTGCGTTCCCGTAGAAGTATTGACGTCAGGATTGCTGTCGCTCATCACGTCCGAACGCTTAGCCCACACATTATTATAACGATAACTCTCGCTGTTCATACCTACCATCACTTTCAGATTGTGTTTTTCGAGGAAATTAAGTGAATAGTCAGCATAAGCCGATGAAGTAATCATCGAACTGCGCTGCTGCTCACTATAAGCCCATGTCTTACCGGCAGCCAGATCGGCATCACCACCCAGCCATTGTTCCGGCACCGGATTGTTTTCCTTGTCATACAAATAAACGCGAGCCACGTTGTAAATATGCTCGTAGCTACCAGTACGCAAAGACAAGTCACCATGGATAGTCAACCCCTTCAAAGGAGTAAGAATTAAACTACCTTGTGTGAAATAGGTGTCGTCTTGTGTGTTGGAACGTCCGCCCGACGTCAGCTGCATCAGTTTCGGGTTACGGGTATAGTGCCCGTTGTTATCGTAAAGCGGCATGTTGGGATGCAACTTGGTTGTTTCGGAAAAGAAACGGTCGCCATACAGTTTCAGAAAGGTAGGCATACCGATGTCTTCACGGATGAAACGGCTGTTGAACTCCAAACGCATCCACTTGGTAATCTCGGCACTGATGCGGGCACTGGCATTGTAGCGTTTCTTGTTATCGTCCGCATAGTTCATCTGGCCGTCCTGGTCAAGGAAGGCACCCGATACATAATATTGTACCTTATCATTACCGCCCGACAGGCTCAGATTGTGCTCCTGACCGAAAGCCGTCTTGTCGATGAAGTTACGAGGCCAGTTCTGGTTGTCATTGGAGTTGGTATTGAATGCAAAGCAGTTGCCGGCCTGACTTAATGAAGGATCGGCCGTAGTCGTGATTTCACCACGCATATACTGCTGGATACGCTCCATCGTAATATCCGAGAAGAAATGAGCCGCACCGCTACCAAAATTGTCGATGGCACGGTTGAAATATTGGGCAAAAGTATAGGCATCCAACATGTCAGGAATGTTGGTAGGGCGAGACCAGCGCAAGTTGTTGGAGTAAGAAATGCTCGTCTTACCCTGTTTACCTTTCTTGGTCGTTACCAGAATCACACCAAACGGAGCACGCGAACCGTAGATGGCAGCCGAAGCGGCATCCATCAATACAGAGATGTTGTCGATGTCCTGCGGATTCAACTGGTTAATGTCACCGGCCACACCGTCAATCAAGACAAGAGGTGAGGCACTGGAACCTGTACCCAAGTTACCCGTACCACGGATATTGAAAGAAGGACTGGCATCCAGCTTACCACCAGCATCAGGCATGCTGACATTCAGACCCGGAACAACCCCCTGCAAGGCCTGTCCTACTGAAGTAACGGGGCGGGATTCCAGCTTCTTGGTGTCCACCGAAGCAACGGCACCCGTCAGGTTCACCTTCTTCTGTGTACCGAAACCAACCACTACCACTTCGTCCAGCATTTGATTGTCTTCTTCCAATGTGACTGAATAGGATTTCTGCGAAGGATTGATTATAATCTCAACCTCCTTATAGCCGATATAGGAAACGGCCAAGACTCCGTTTGACGGAACATCTTTAATGGTAAACGAACCTTCCAAGTCGGTTATCACACCGTTGGAAGTGCCCTTGACAACCACACTGGCACCAATAATGGGCTCATTCTGTTTGTCTGTGACTTTACCTGTAATAGTAAGATGCTGGGCATGCATGGAAATACAACACCATAGCATCAGAAAGAAAATAAGGTTTCTTTTCATGTTTTTCCTTTTTAAAGTTAGACAATGAGGTTATTTCGATTACAAAATTAAAAGACCAACGACTAACAGGGCATACATAACCATTTCATTCAACATGCACGTTTAATACACCCCACACATTCTCTGCATTTTCACATTCAATTTTAAGAATTCATCCGCCAAACTTACCAAAAACAACCTCTCCTGAAGAAAGGCAGAGGTACGAACAATGCAACATGTGAAATCAGAGTCTCATAAAGTAAGAAAACGGATAGGGCAGGCTCTACAATCTACCTCCGACCACAGCAAAAAAAGCAAGAGTGTCCCGACTTTTTTTCACATTTCATTTCAATAAATAAGTTATTTTTTATTTCTTTGCGTTGCATAATTATAAATAAAATATGAACCTTAAGATAATCTGTACTATCTTCATCTGCCTCTGTCTACACCCGCTTCCGGGACGGGCATTCTTTGAAAAAGACCTTCATGTACTGACCATGAAGAACGGCCTTTCGGACAACACCATACACTCCATCTGCAAGGACCGTAACGGATTCATCTGGTTTAGCACACGCGATGCACTGAACCGATATGATGGCAAACAAATCAAAGTATTCCCCTTTAACCGGGCAAGTGCCAATACCTACAGCCTGAAACAAATATCAGACGACCTGCTATGCTTTGAAAGCCGGGGCAACCTCTATGCATTCGACCTGAAGAGCGAACAGTTCCTCCCCATCCGGACGGAAAACAGAGAACCCGTCAAAGCCATCGCCATAGAACCGGTGAACGACTCAATTTTCTGGATGCTAGACAACAACGAGCTGATGCTAGCCGAAAGAAGAAGCCGGCCGCAGGACGACACGGTGACCTTCCACATCGTAAAGCACTATTCGCAATGGAACAAGAAAGGCGGCATTCTGACCCGAATGTCGCTGAATCCGGACAAAAGGCATATCTGCGTGACAGACACGGATGGAAGAGTCATGATAGCCGACACGAAACGAATGGATTGCTACCAGACAGTAGACTTAGGCGTCGGCCAGCCCATGCAAATCAACCACATCCTGTATGACGAAGACGGAAATATCTGGCTCTCGACCCTTACCTACGGTCTTATACGATATAACGTAAAATCAAAGAAAACAGGACGCATGACGTACCACAACAAATACACGGCCAACCAATTGTCACATACCGACGCTTTCGGGGTGGTGCGCCTGGAAAAAAACCGCTACCTCGTCGCCACATGGAACGGATATACCCTCGTCAGCCTAAACAAGAATAACCCGGACGAAATGACCGGCAAGGTCTTCAATAACACCACTTCTTACGTGTTCCGCGACATAGAGACGCGAATGATAGCCGTTTATTATGACCCACAAGGCATCTTATGGATTGGTACAGACGGAGGAGGAATCATCTGGTCCGACTTGCGCGAACAGTTCTACAACCGGTTCTATCAGGACAGACACAACGAGATATGCTCCATCCTGAACGACGACGAAGGCTACCTCTGGCTCACGACCTTCCACCGGAGTATTCTGCGCAGTAATGCACCTTACCGCCCGGACGAAGAACTGAATTTCAGGCCAGCAGGTAGTCCGGAGGTGCAGAAGCGGAATACCGTGCTGAGCAGCACCAAAGACAAGGAGGGCAACCTGTGGTTCGGCAATGCCGACGGAACACTGAGCCGATATGACGCCCGAAACAAAAACTTCAGAATCATAAAACTGACGGACGATTCGGCAGCTGCCGGCAACTTATCAGTATGGACCCTTCTGGCCGACAAGCAGGGAAGAATCTGGGCCGGCACGCAGACAGGACTCTTTGAAGTCAATCCCTCTACCTTGACAAGTCGGCAACCCCTTCTGAAAGGTAAAGAGGGCAAGCCGCTGCCCCTACCCTGTATCCGTGCACTGGCTGAAACGTCCGACGGACACCTGTGGCTGGGAACGACCGAGGGATTGTACCGCTACAATCCTGAAACCTGCCAAACAGATACGGGCTATGAAACCGAAGTCGGTATGCCCGATCCTTCCATACGCTCCCTTCTGGCCTCAAAAAACAGTATGCTTTACATCGGCTACATGAACCGATTTGCCCTTCTATCACCCAAACAGAACCGCATTTTGCGCACCTATACAACCCAGGACGGACTATGCAACGACTTCGTAGGTTGCATCACCGAAGACGACAAAGGGAATATCTGGATAGGCTCCAACTCGGGTATCTCACGCTACGACAGGGAACAGGAACTTTTCTACAACTATTACGTATCGGGCAGCAACCGCTCTGCCCTATACTGGAAAGGCACTCTGTTCTGGGGAAACAACAAGAACCTGACTTATTTCAAGCCAGACAAAACCGACCAGTTCGAAATCCCCCAAAAGGTACTGATCACAGGTCTGGAGGTAAACGACCGGCCGGTGAGCATCAACCAGATCGTCAACGGACAGAACATCCTCCCTTACGGCATCTCCTACCTGTCCGGTATACAGCTCAGCTACAAGAACCGTAACTTCTCCCTCACGTTCAGCAACCTGTCTTACTCCAACAAACAACACACGTATGCTTACCGCCTCTATCCCTACCAGCAAGAATGGATTTACACACAGGGAGAGGAGAAGGTGTCATACACCAACCTGCAACAAGGCAAGTACGTCTTCGAAATAAAGAATGTCCACCCCGACAACGCCCCGAACGAAATAACCGCCCTGAACATTGACATTGCCCCCCACTGGAGCAACAGCGTCTGGTTCCGCTTCTGCGTGTTCGTGACAGTAGTGCTAATTGTGCTGTACATCATCAGACGATTCCGGCTGAGGGCCAAACGGCTGGAACACGAAATGCAACTGGAGCATGAGGTATTCACCGCCAATGTGGAGCGCGACAAGGAGAAACAGCTGCGCATGGAGCGCGAACGCTTCTTCACCGAGATAGCCCACGAACTGCGCACGCCGCTCACCTTGATTCTGGCTCCCCTGCAGGAACTGCTGCACACGGAAGGGCTACCAGCAAAGACCGGCCGCCAGCTCCATACCGCTTACGAAAACAGCAAGTCACTGCACGCCCTGATGGACCAATTGCTGTTTGTACAGAAGATAGAATCCAACATGGTACGACTCAAGGTATCGGAAACGGACATCAACCAGCTGGTAAACAACGTATGCGACCCCTTCAAAGGTATTGCCGAGAAAGAACACTATCAGTTTTGCATCCGTCTGCTACCCGAGCCGTTAACGCTATGGGTTGATGCGGAAAAAATGGCGTCGGCCATACGCAACCTACTATCCAACGCCTTCAAGTACACCCAGCCGCAGGGTAGCGTGGAACTGACATTGGGACGCACCACCATAGACGGACACCCCTTCTGCAACATTACCGTCAGCGACACTGGAGCCGGCATCCCTCAGGAGGTAAAAAAACATCTTTTCGAACCTTTCACCACGGGAGTGAACACTCCTGTACACTCCACCCAGACGGGTATCGGGATGCGCATCGTGAAGAACATCACCGACCTGCACCATGGCTACATCAAGACAGCCGATCGCCCCGGCCACGGCACCATCATCAGCCTCTACATACCCGAAGGCAACAGACACTTCGAACCACAAAACGAAAGGGTGACTTTCGTATCTCCCCGCCGGACGGCAGACATCGCCGACGCGCCCATCGTCCCGCAGACGGAAACGGGAGGCGAGGAACCGCGGAAGAAACTGCTCATTGTGGAGGACAACGCCGATATACGGCAATATATAAACCATCTCTTTGAGGGCGAGTTCTCCATTGTAGAAGGAGCCAACGGAGAGGAAGGCATCCAGCTGGCGCACGAATGCGCTCCCGACCTCGTTATCTGCGACATCATGATGCCCGTCAAGGACGGACTGGAGTGTTGCCGCGAATTAAAGGAATCGCCACAAACTGCTTCCATACCGGTGCTGATACTCACCGCCAAGTCGGAAGACACAGATGTGATACACGCTTTGGGCATAGGCGCCGACGACTACATGATGAAACCCTTCAATCCCGAAATGCTGAAAACAAAGGTGCGCAGCCTCATCAGGCAACGCGAAAGGCTGAAACGGCTTTATGCAGGCACGCTCAGGCTGAAGGAAGAAGAAAACGGAGAAGAGAAAGTGGAGAAGGAAGACTATTTCATCCGACAGGTGATACAGGTGATAGAAGCCAACCTGGCAGACGAGAACTTCAACGTAAAGATGCTGGCCGACCAGCTTCACATGAGCCAGCCCACCCTCTATCGCAAAATCAAGCAGCGGAGCGAACTGGCAGCTATCGACATGATCCGCAGTGTACGCATGAGCAAAGCAGCCTCACTCATCCTCGAAGACCGGTACAGCATACAGGAAATAGCCGAAATGGTAGGCTACAACGACGCGCGTACGCTACGGAAACACTTCGTGGCGCAATTTGGAGTATCGCCCTCCAAATACAGCGAACAGAATGCCGACTAACAGACCATCCGGTTATACCTGTTCTGAACCGCCATCAGACATTAAACCCGAAGCAGCAAAGCACATATAGAAGCGTCTAAAATAACAGAAGCCACTCCAACCATTCGCATAAACAGTTAGAAATTATTAAAGTATAGGCGTCTTCGAACTGAATCGCCTATTTTTTTTGCACTTTTGCGTATTGTTTCAAAAAGGTTCCTTGACAAGGGACCTGATGAAAAAGCACCAACAACGGTTGTTTTACGATAGCTTTTACAAAGATGATACAAACTCAGAATCCTTTTTTTGAAAATAACCATACCCCTCACGGTACCGTTCCCTTCGACCGCATTGCCGTAGAGCACTATGCCCCTGCCATACGCGAAGGAATACGTCGCCAAAATGAAGAAATAGATGCCATTGTCTGTAATCCCGCTCCCGCCGACTTTCAAAACACAATATTGGCGTTAGAACTGTCGGGAGAATTGCTGCGACGTGCCGAAACAGTATTCGACAATCTGCTCAGTGCCGAGACCAACGATGCCATGCAGGAACTGGCCAAGGAGCTGATGCCCCTGCTTAGCGAGCATGCCAACAACATCACACTGAACGAACGCCTTTTCGAACGTGTCAAGACGGCTTACGAACATCGCTACGACGAAGCACTGACGGCCGAACAACGGAAACTGACCGAGGATACGTACGAAGGATTTGAACGCAGCGGAGCCAACCTGCAAGGAGCCGACAAGGAGAAGTATCGCGAGCTGTCGCGCCAACTGAGTCTGCTAACCTTGCAATTCAGCGAAAACAACCTGAAGGAAACCAACGATTATCAACTGGTGCTGACAGACGAAAGCCAACTGAAAGGCTTGCCCGAAAGTGCCATCGAAGCAGCCCGGGAAACAGCCAAAGAGAAAGGACAGGAAGGATGGATCTTCACCTTGCAAGCCCCCAGTTATGTTCCTTTCCTGACTTACGCCGACAACCGCGAACTACGGAGAGAGCTCTACATGGCCTACAATACGAAATGTACGCACCCTAATGACTACAACAACCTGGACATCGTCAAGCAACTGGTCAATACGCGTCTGGAAATAGCCCGACTGCTGGGATACAAGGACTATGCTTCCTACAAACTGGAACGACGCATGGCCCAAAACAGCGAAAACGTCTATCACCTGCTTAACCAACTGCTTGAGGCCTACAAGCCGACGGCTCTGAAGGAATATGCCGAGGTGCAGTCACTGGCCCGTGAAGAACAAGGTGAAGATTTCGTCCTGATGCCGTGGGACTGGAGTTATTATTCGCAAAAGCTGAAAGACCGTACCTTCAACATCAACGACGAAATGCTTCGTCCCTACTTCGAATTGGAGAACGTGAAGAAAGGTGTATTCGGCCTGGCTACCCGCCTCTATGGCATCACCTTCCAGAAGAATCCGGAGATCCCCGTTTACCACAAGGACGTAGACGCTTACGAAGTATTCGACCACGACGGAAGTTTTCTGGCTGTACTCTACACCGACTTCCATCCCCGTGCCGGAAAGCGTTCGGGAGCTTGGATGACCAGCTACAAAGGACAATGGATAGACGAACAGACAGGCGAGAACAGCCGTCCGCACGTATCACTGGTGATGAACTTCACCAAACCCACACAGGACAAGCCCGCCCTGCTGACCTTCAGCGAAGTCGAAACATTTCTGCACGAATTCGGCCACAGTCTGCACGGCATGTTTGCCAATTCTACATACGAAAGTCTGAGCGGAACAAATGTCTATTGGGATTTCGTAGAACTCCCATCCCAGTTCATGGAAAACTTTGCTACCGAAAAAGAGTTCCTGCATACCTTTGCCCGCCACTACCAGACAGGCGAACTGATTCCCGACGAACTGGTACAACGTCTGATAGATGCACGCAACTTCAATGTAGCTTATGCCTGTCTGCGTCAGGTAAGCTTCGGTTTGCTCGACATGGCCTGGTACACCCGTACCACACCTTTCGACGGTGATGTCCGCACCTACGAAAAACAGGCATGGGCCGAAGCTCAGATTCTGCCACAAGTCGAAAAAACCTGCATGAGTACCCAGTTCTCGCACATCTTTGCAGGCGGATATGCCGCTGGTTACTACAGCTACAAGTGGGCTGAGGTACTGGACGCCGATGCCTTCTCGCTTTTCAGGCAAAAAGGCATTTTCAACCCCGAAGTAGCCGCATCTTTCCGCGAAAACATTCTCTCGAAAGGTGGAACCGAACACCCTATGACCCTTTACAAGCGCTTCCGCGGACAAGAACCTACGATTGAGGCATTATTAATAAGAAACGGAATAAAAAAAGAATGCTAATGAAAAGAAAATCATTGTATATTTGTCACTTGTTGCTAATGCTGGCACTGATTCCCGTCTTCAGCGGTTGCAATACCGAAGACGATCTTATCCGAATCTTTACCGGAAAGACATGGAAGATGAGTCGAATTACCATAGAAGGAAAAGAGGACGTACCGTTCGGGGCTATCGCATGGGATTCAGAGGCTGCTTTCAACCGCAGTATCGAACTACTTGGAATGAAAGACAACTTTACTGTCGTCTTCGAAGGCAACGAAATCAACGGAGAATTGACTGGGAATAAAGTGACTGTAACTGGAGTTCAAGTTAAAAAAGCCACCGGCACCTGGTCGGCCAACGGAAAAGACAATACGATCGGACTTAGCCTTAATATTTCAGCTTCCGAGACCGATCCGCTTGCCAAAGAATTCATCAAAGGCATGCAAAACGTATTCAAATACGAGGGCGACGAGAACCAAATCACCCTTTATTATAAAGAAGGCCAGACAACCTGTCTGATAGGATTTGCAAAACAATAAGAACGATATGGACAACTCAGAAAACGAAAAACAGATAGCTTTGGACAGACGCTACATACGCATGGCAAGTATTTGGGCCGAAAACTCCTATTGCAAGCGTCGCCAGGTAGGTGCGCTCATCGTCAAGGACAAGATGATCATTTCAGATGGTTACAACGGCACTCCTTCCGGCTTCGAGAACGTATGCGAAGACGAGAACAATATTACCAAGCCTTATGTGCTTCATGCCGAAGCCAATGCCATCACCAAAATAGCCCGCTCCAACAACAGTAGCGACGGAGCTACCATGTACGTCACCGCCTCGCCCTGCATCGAATGTTCCAAGCTGATCATACAGGCCGGCATCAAACGGGTGGTGTACTCCGAGAAATACCGCCTTGAGGACGGGCTCGATCTGCTCAAACGGGCAGGCATCGAAGTTGTCTACATCCCCATTGAAAATGAACAGAGCTAACTATTTATATTAACCACTAATCATTTACTAAAAATACATGAGTACAAAGAATTCATCCCGCTTCATGCCGCTCGTCATAGCTGTCTGTGTGGTAGTGGGCATTCTTATTGGAACATTCTATGCCAAGCATTATGGCGGAACAAAGCTTGGCATCATCAACGGTTCGTCCAACAAGCTTAATGCCTTGTTGCGGGTAATCGACGACCAGTATGTGGATACCGTCAACATGACAGACCTGGTCGAAAAGGCCATGCCTCAGATTCTAGCCGAACTGGACCCCCACTCCACTTACATCCCTGCACAAAAGCTGGAAGAAGTCAACTCCGAACTGGAAGGCAGCTTCAGTGGCATTGGTGTACAGTTCACCATTCAGGAGGACACGATTCATATCAACAGTGTCGTTCCCGGCGGCCCGTCCGAGAAAGTTGGCCTGATGGCTGGCGACCGCATCGTCATGGTGAACGACAGCCTTTTCGTTGGTAAAGGACTGACCAACGAAAAAGCCATGCACAACCTGAAGGGACCTAAAGGCACCACCGTCAAGCTGGGTATCAAACGAGCCTCCGAAAAAGAATTGCTCGACTTCACTATTACCCGTGGCGACATTCCGCAAAACACCATCGACGCCGCTTACATGATCAACGATAAGTTTGGCTACGTGCAAATCAGCAAATTCGGACGTACTACACACGTTGAACTGCTCAATGCCATCGCACAGCTCACCCATAAGGATTGTCAGGGACTGATTATCGACTTGCGCGACAACACCGGAGGCTACATGGAAGCCGCTACCCGCATGGTCAACGAATTCCTGCCCGAAGGCAAACTGATTGTTTACACCCAGGGACGCAAATATCCGCGCATGGAAGAATATGCCAACGGAACAGGCAGTTGCCAGAAAATGCCGATTGTGGTGTTGGTCAACGAAGGTTCTGCCTCGGCAAGCGAGATCTTTGCCGGTGCCATACAGGATAACGACCGCGGTACCATTGTAGGCCGCCGCTCGTTCGGAAAAGGACTGGTACAACAGCCTATCGACTTCAGCGACGGTTCGGCCATCCGTCTGACTATCGCCCGCTACTATACCCCGTCGGGTCGCTGCATCCAGCGTCCTTACGAGAACGGAAACAACAGCGAATACGAAATGGACTGGATCAACCGTTACGAACATGGCGAGTTCTTCTCGAAAGACAGCATCAAGCTCGATGAAGACCAGAAATATTACACCACCCTCGGACGTCCTGTTTATGGTGGTGGAGGTATCATGCCCGATGTATTCGTACCGCAAGACACGACTGGCGTATCTTCCTATCTGATAGAAGTAAGCAACAAGGGCTTGATTCTGCAATTCAGCTTCCAGTATAGCGACCGCAACCGCAGCAAACTGAGCGAATGCGAAAACGAGGACGAGATGTATCAGTATTTACGCCGTCAAGGCATTGTAGACCAATTCATCCGCTTTGCCGACTCCAAGGGTGTGAAACGCCGTAACCTCCTCATCCATAAATCTCATAAGTTGCTGGAAAAGAGTCTTTACGGTAACATTATCTATAATATTCTGGGCCGTGAACCTTACATCCGCTACCTCAACCAGAGCGATGCAACGGTTAAGACCGCACTGGAAATACTGGAAAAAGGCGAAGCATTCCCTAAAGCTCCCGCCCCAACGCCTCTAAACGAAACGGACAATGAAGGAAAAGAAAAAAGAACTGCGCAGGCAGATAGCTTTGTTGAAGACGCAACACAGCTCTTCCGCTACGCAGCAGTCTGCTGAAATCATGGCCGCCCTTGAAGACCATCCGGCCTTCAAGGCAGCCCATACCATATTATTGTATCACTCGCTGAAAGACGAAGTAGATACCCACAATTTCATCCGGAAGTGGAGCCGCTACAAGCGGATACTGCTTCCGGCAGTTGTAAATGACGATCTGGAACTGCGCCAGTATACTGGTCCCGACGATCTGACCGTCGGCAAATATGGCATCGAGGAACCTTCGGGCACTCCTTTCTGTGACTACGACGCCATCGATCTGATTATTGTACCCGGTGTAGGCTTCGACCGTCAGGGCAACCGGCTGGGACGAGGCAAAGGCTACTACGACCGCCTGCTGCCCCGCATACCGTCGGCCTATAAAATAGGTATCTGTTTCCCCTTCCAATTAGTAGAAGAAATTCCAGCGGAACCTTTTGATATCCGCATGGACGAAATCGTAACAAAAGAATGAAAACAAATTATCACACCCACACCACCCGCTGCCAGCATGCCACAGGAAGCGATGAAGAATTTGTATTGAGCGCCATCAAAGGCGGGTTTCAGGTACTCGGTTTTTCCGACCACACTCCCTGGAAATACCGTACCAATTATGTATCAAATATCCGCATGTTGCCCGACGAACTTCCCGGATACGTGGAAAGCCTGCGTGCCTTGCGCGAAAAATACCGCGATCAGATAGACATCAAGATAGGACTGGAATGCGAGTATTTTCCCGAATACATTTCGTGGTTGAAAGAACAGGTCAAGGAATACAAGCTGGATTACCTGATATTCGGCAACCACTTCTATCACACGGATGAGAAGTTCCCCTACTTCGGACGAAATACCAACAACCACGATATGCTCGACCTGTACGAGGAAAGTGCCATCGAAGGCATGGAAAGCGGACTGTTCTGCTGCCTGGCTCATCCCGACCTCTTCATGCTGTCTTACCCCGAATGGGACCACCACTGCACCACCATCAGCCGACACATCTGCCGGGCCGCTGCCCGACTCAACATTCCGTTGGAGTATAACATCAGCTATGCCTCATACAACGAAATGCACGGAACCGAATCGTTCCCTCATCCCAAGTTCTGGCATATCGCAGCTGCCGAAGGATGTACGGCCATCATCGGAGTAGACGCTCACGTCAGCAAGTATCTGGAAGAACAGAAATACTACAACCGTGCCATAGAAGAACTTAAAGAGCTAAAGATCAAAACGATCGATAAACTTCTGTAAGTTCTTTCCGCTACAGCATGGAGGGGAACAGACTACCCCTCCATCATTCTCCACGCCATCGGCAGCGAAGCTACAATATCGCCGGCAGTCATACCGATTTCACCTTGTTTGCGGGCTGCGATGTCACCCGCCAGACCATGCACATAGACACCCAGTCGCGCAGCAGTTTCCGCATCGTATCCCTGTGCAAGCAAAGCAAGCAACACTCCGGTCAGCACATCACCGCTGCCTCCCGTAGCCATACCCGGATTTCCGGTCGTGTTGAACCAGCATTGTCCCGACGGAGATATAACAGCCGAATAGGCTCCTTTCAGTACAATGTGCACATCGGCTGTCCGTGCCAGTTCACGGGCTTTCATCAGCCGCTCGTACGAGTTCTGACATTTCCCCACCAAACGCTCCAGCTCTTTGGGATGCGGAGTCAGGATGCTTCCTTTGGGCAGATGTCCCAGATAGCTGCGGTGCTCACCCAGCAGGTTCAAGGCATCGGCATCGACTACCATCGGCACCTGACAGGATTCAATCTGATCAATCAACGCATTCTCCGTCTCGGGCGATTTCCCCAGACCGGGACCGATACCTACAGCCTGATAATCGTCGGTATCCGTTGCACCGGAGAAGCACGTCTCGCTGAAGTCTATCTCCGTCATAGCTTCGGGCACGGCAGTCTGCACGATGAAGTTGTTGCAGAAAGGTACATGCACCGTCAGCAATCCTACTCCCGAACGCAAGCAGGCCTTGGCAGCCAGCACCGATGCACCGGCCATCCCCTGCGAACCGGCTATCAGCAAAGCACGGCCGAAGTTGCCTTTATGCGCAAACTTGTCACGCGTTTTCAGTCGCCAGTTCACGTCGTCCGGTTCGGTCAGATAATAATCGGTAGTCATTTCGTCGATGGCTTCTTCACTCAGTCCGATGTCTAGTCTCTCCCACTCGCCTACATACGGTGCATTCTCGGCAAAGAGGAAAGCCAGCTTGGGCAACTGCAACGTCAGCGTCACATCGGCACGGACAATGCAGGAAGCCACGTTATAGGAATTGTCTTCGCCCATCAGGCCCGAAGGAATATCGATGGCCACCACTTTCGCCGGCGAAGCATTAATGTACTTCACCACAGCAGCAAAGCCGCCGCTCAAAGGCTTGTTCAGACCGCTGCCAAACAGACCGTCAATCACTACATGGTCTTCCGTCAGCTGGGGCGGCACAAATTGGGAAGTAATTTCGTGAAACACAATACCGGCCAGTCCGCCCAACCGTTCCTTGTTCGCTTCACAATCCGGCGAAAGCTGTCCTTTGGTATTGAACAGATATACTTCAATGCTATATCCCTGTCCGGCCAACAGACGAGCCACCGCCAGTGCATCACCTCCGTTGTTACCCGGTCCGGCGAACACAACGAAAGGAGTGTCGACGTCGTCCCAACGTTCCGCAATGGCTTTTGCCAATGCATTGGCAGCCCGTTCCATCAGATCGATGGAATCTATCGGCTCATTTTCTATCGTATATGCATCCAGTTGCTTGATGCTTGTTGTAGGAAAAATCTTCATATCGTTTGCTATTTTGCAACAAAGATAAAAGTTTAATTCAAGATTTGCTATCTTTGCCCAAACCCTAAATGAATATATCATGAAGATTTTCTTTACCTACCGCTATCTGGCACTCCTATTCATCTTGCTCTGCACTCCTCGCCTGCAAGCCTCGGAAGCCGACACCGTACGCATTCGCGAAACCCGTATTCCTGTCCTCATCGACCGCTCGGACAACGAACTGTTCTACTTGCGCATCGATGCCCGCCACTGTAAAACGCTGGAGGAAGTAACCGTGGACTTCGGTTCACAAGTCAACCTGAACGAGATTGTAGCCCTGAAACTGTATTATGCCGGTACGGAAGGTGTACAGCGCGAAGGCAAAACATTCTATGCCCCTGCGGCATACCTGTCGCGCAACAATCCGCTCTATACCCGCAAAGCCAATCCGTCGTATTCGATACTGGCAGCTACGGTTACCTCACCCAGCAGAACCGTTACGCTGAAGGCAGCACAACCCTTATATCCGGGCATCAACTATTTCTGGATCAGCCTGCAGCTGAAACCCGATGCTTCACTGACTTCACGCATATCCGCCACTGTCAGTTCGGTCAAGACTGATGCGGGTGCAGCTCCCTTGCAATACGCACTGCCCTCGCCGCAACAACACTTTACGGGCATTGGTGTACGCCATGCAGGCGATGACGGCGCAGCCGCCTACCGCATTCCGGGCATTGTCACCAGCAACAAGGGAACCTTGCTCGGTGTGTACGACATACGCTACAACAACAGCGCCGATCTGCAGGAACATATCGACATCGGCCTCAGCCGTAGCACAGACGGCGGACAGACATGGGAAAAGATGCGTGTCCCCATGAGCTTCGGCGAATACGGCCATCTGCCGAAAGCCCAGAACGGCGTAGGCGATCCTGCCATCCTGGTAGACCGTCAGACGGGTACCATCTGGATTATGGCTGCCTGGACACACGGCATGGGCAACCTCCGTGCCTGGTTCAACTCGGGACAAGGGAACGAGCTGAACGAAACGGCCCAACTTATGCTGACTCGCAGCGACGATGACGGGAAGACATGGTCGGCTCCCATCAACATTACTTCGCAAGTAAAAGATCCCGAATGGTTCTTCCTGCTCCAAGGACCCGGACGAGGCATATCCATGGAAAACGGCACGCTGGTCTTTGCCGGCCAGTACATCGGTGCCGACCGCATCCCCTGTGCCTGCATCATCTACAGCGAGGACCACGGCCAGACATGGCACATCAGTCAGCCGGCACGCAGCAACACCACCGAAGCACAGGTTGCAGAGGTAGAGCCCGGCGTACTGATGCTGAACATGCGCGACAACCGTGGCGGAAGTCGCGCCGTAGCCATTACACGCGACATGGGGCGCACGTGGCAGGAACATCCGTCATCGCGCAAGGCACTGATCGAACCGGTCTGCATGGCCAGCCTCATCCATGTGCCTGCTGCCGAAAACGTACTGAACCGTGACCTGTTGCTCTTCTCCAACCCCAACAGCACCAAGAACCGCAACATGATTACCCTGAAAGCCAGCCTGGACGGTGGACTGACCTGGCTGCCCCAGCATCAGGTACTGCTGGACGAAGGTGGCGGCTGGGGCTACTCCTGCCTCACCATGATCGACCGCGAGACGGTAGGTATCTTCTACGAAAGCAGCACCGCCCACATGCTGTTCCAAGCCATCAAACTGAAAGAAATCATCAAGGAATAAAAAGCTAAAGAGGGTGTGTCGTAATTGACACACCTTCTTTTTTATATATATTCACTTCGCCGAAAAAAACATCTTGGTGTTTAAAAATTTATTTATTTGTTTTTGAATGTTTTTATAATAATACTAACTTTGCTACATATATTAAAAGTAGTGCTCAGTTTTATTACAGAAAATACGATTTTCTTCTTATAAATATAAAAATAATAAGTGTATGATACGAAATGTAATATTATTTGTATGTTTTATTATTAGTATGTCCATACATGCACGGAAATACCCTTTTGATATGGAACACCCCTATGAAATCGAAGTAGTTCGTGTTGATAAGCAGGGGTATAAGTTCTGCAAAGTATGGGGCATTGCTGGTTCTGTAGACAAGGCAATCACTCGTGCTTTACAAGATGCGGTGGCTGCATCTTTATTTACAGGGATTTCCGGAAACGAGTGCGCTGCCTCTACGCCTGCGATTTGTACTTCCACAGAGGCGTATAAAAAAAACAAAGATTATTTTGACCGTTTTTTTAAGTCAGGCGAATTTCTTCAATATGTGCGTAATGTAACGTGAGTTCGAAATAAAAATAAATATATTTCAGTGATAATTAGAAACATAGC
>ERZ779737.806-NODE-806-length-27203-cov-4.154487_pt1 | contig 27203 bp, 26 predicted proteins | sample MGYA00511889_ERZ779737 | MGnify/ENA primary metagenome ERZ779737 (study PRJEB29588, sample SAMEA2163575) | human gut metagenome | biome: human gut; feature: human-associated habitat; material: faeces | place: Denmark | collected 2008/2010 ... | reverse complement strand
AGTCGGTATAACAGAAGGGACATTCAGCTGTAGGTGGCTTATCAGGGAGGTAATTTTAAGAATTTGTGAAAGTCAATCGTAATCCTTCGGCTACCCCCCCACAGACCGTCCGAAAACCTTGATTTTCTGCTGTTTATCACTGTTTTGAGGGCATATAAAGCCCTCTAAGCTAGTCTGGGGACCAGCTCTAAAATTTCGATTTCTAATAAAATTCATAATTGATGTGCTCAAATCGAGCGAAAATAAGTGATAGGAGGTCTAAAAATTAAGTTGTGGGGACCTCCTTCTTCCCCTTATGCCATCTTTGCGATCAATTGTGGAACGCCAAGCATAGAGATGGCTCTACGCATGTTATAGGAGAGGCAGATGAGGGCCATTTCGGCCTCCACCTTAACCTTCGTTTTCAATAAAAAATAATACGCCCCTAAGGTTCTCTTCATCGTTCCAAAAGGATGTTCTGAGAGACACATTCTTTGCGCCATCTTCTTCTTGTCTAAATGAAGTTTGTATGTCACAATCTTGTGTTCTTTAACTTCTCGTTTCATCTTAGTCTTAGGAGGTTCCTGGTCTTCCTGATGATTACAGGAGTCTACCTTGTAATTCTGAGCTTTCATCACGAGAGTATCCTTGTTGAAGTCTGCTTCTTTAAATGCTGCTTTAGTACACTTATGCGAGCATCTTTTGCAAGCCAACTTATTGCAATAACGGATACGGCCATCCTTCTTTAATGACTTCTGACGTAATATAGAGCCCTGCGGACAATACACTAAATTCTTAGCAGCATCTCTGACAAAGTAGCCTTGCAGCGCAAGCTGTTTGAGTTCCTCATCAGACATTTCCTTTATATTACTTGATGCCGTACATTCGTAGGATTTACGAACACCAATTTGGGGAGAGTCAAGGATGCCTGCATAGGCAGTCGGTATTTTGCCAGCCTTAAGGCAAGTTTCGAGATTCTCGGGCTTTTTGCTGTTTAGCATATCATCTGTTACGGTAGCTTCTACATATTCAAACTCTACTTCAGCAACATCATCGCCATCTCGCTGTATTACATTAGGGATGATTCCTGCAGCCAAAGCGTTTGCCATGTCTTTTGGATCTTGATAACCCTTGTCGGCAACAACTTCTACTATTTCATGTTCCAAATCATTCTTGGCCTCAGTCAGTGTTTCCGTAATTTCGCCATGATCAGTAGGATTGGTGGTAACATTGTAGGTGGCTATCAGATGACTGTCTGCCTCGACGGCTGTCTGTACATTATAGCCAACGTTAAAACCGTCATTGAACTTCATCAACTTAGAATCAGGATCTGTGAGTGAAAGTTGTTTCTCTCCACTTTCCTCCAGTTGATTACGATATTCTTTGTAATCCGCCTGACGCTTCTGAACCACCTCCAGATTAAGCTCGGTTTCATCCCTGCCAAGCTTACGTTCATCATCGAAGTCGTTCTTTTCCAAATCCTCCAAGTACTGACGCTCATGCGCTTCAAGACGGGCAATACGATCATCAAGCTTATTGAGAGTAAAGTTGTTATCCTTGGAATTTACAGCCTTGAACTTACTACCATCAATAGATAAGTAAGAATGGCTGAAGAGTCCAAAGGAATCCAACTGCTTATTCAATGATTTAAAAACTTTCTTGATAGGCTTCAAATTATCCTTTCGGAAATCAGAAACTGTACGAAAGTCAGGGGTTACCTTGCTTAAAAGCCACATAACCTCGATATTGACAACGCACGCTTTGGCCAACTTTTGAGAAGAACGGATAGAATTGAAATAACCATAAATGAGTAGTTTCAATATGTCTGAAGGGTCATATGAAGGTCGTCCACCATTTCCAGGAGCCTCACGTTTAGTATGATTGAAGCCGAGTTCTTCTAAATCCTGGCTATCTACAAACGCATCAATGTAGCGAACAGGATTATCCTGCTCGATGTACTCGTCAAGACAAGAAGGAAACAATACGTATTGTCTTCTATCTTCACCTTTAATCTACTTTATAAGCGATAAGTGTTTGATAGCTACAAAGTTACGAAAATATTTCGAGAAAACCAAAGATAAAGTGTTAACAATAAGAAATATTAGGAGACATTTTGGCTGCTATGGGTTTTCAGACAATCTCCCCCATTTCCAGTTTCAGATGGAGGGTTGTTTTCCGCTTCCTTGTCCAGGAGCTCTTCAGTAGGAATATAATTGCTGCCAAGGACTATGAATGTAAGGTTGAAGAACAGCAGTGCCATCAGCCCCACAAGAGCTAGTATATATAATTAAGGTGGTGGAGAACATGGCTACCGGCAAGATAAGGACCGGGAGACAGAGGATGAATATGCTGGCTCGTGAATATCTCACGTAGGGCAGCATATCCGTAGCCGCCATCGTTTCCAGCATCTTCCTGCGGTTGGCACGGGTGGTCTCCAGATTATAGATGCCCATGCAGATGAGCGAGAAGCAAGGGGTATAGACGAGAATGTTGATCACCGCCCCCAGATCATCGTCTATGGCACGGAATCCGAACTTCATCTGTATCACATATTGTATCGCCAGACCTGTGATGGCTGCTATCATCCATCTTGAACGTTCGTATCGTTTGTTCTTCCATCTTACATGCAGACAGGAGAGTGCCACGATGAAGGCATTGATGAACATGAAGATGAAACAGGCAAACTGAAGTAAAAACAATGAATCCATACGCTTCCTATCTTATGTTTACTTGCTTAAATTTCTAATTACTTGCTTTATGAGTATCAAAGTCGTATATCCCAACAGCGTAAGATAACTATTTATATAGTGTAAAGTCTATGTATTATGCGCCGTGCATCGTTCGAAGTAAGCACGTGCATCGTTCGATGTGAGAGCGTGCGTCGTTCGACGCACGTGCTTACTTCGTTCGATGTGAGTCGCAAAACAAATAGGCAATACACCTCTTTCCCTGCAGGAATGAGCGTATATTGCCTATTATGAATAGATGTGATGATATATAGAGTATCATCCTTTCCTTGTTTTTCTATTATCCGTAGATAACCTTACCATTCTCATCCTCGTAAGGAGTCATATCCTTAGCATACTGGTTCATGGCGCGGAGGCTCATACCCATAGATGAGAAACCACCATCGTGGAAGAGGTTCTGCATAGTTACCTTGCGGGTGAAGTCAGAGAACATCATTACGCAATAGTTAGCGCAATCCTCTGCTACCGCATTTCCGAGTGGAGACATCTTGTCAGCAAAGTCCATCATATTCGCGATATCCTTGATACCCTTACCTGCAGTTGTTGCTGTAGGGCTCTGAGAGATGGTATTGATGCGGACGTGCTTCTCACGACCATAGATGTAACCGAAGCTGCGTGCGATGCTCTCGAGCATACTCTTGGCATCAGCCATATCGTTGTAACCGAAGAAAGTACGCTGAGAAGCTACGTAAGTGAGAGCTACTACAGAACCCCACTCATTGATAGCATCCAACTTCTTGGCTACCTGCAACATCTTGTGGAAAGAGATAGCAGAAATATCCAAAGTCTTGTTCAAGAAATTGTAGTCGAGATCATCGTATGTACGATGCTTACGAACATTAGGGCTCATAGCAACAGAGTGGAGCACGAAGTCAATCTTGCCACCGAGCTTCTCCTGAGCCTCAGTGAAAACCTTTTCCAAATCCTCAACGCTGGTCGCATCCGCTGCGATGATAGGAGCGTTGATCTGTTCAGCGAGCTTATCCAGCGTACCCATACGCAAAGCCATAGCTGTGTTACTGAGTGCGATGGTAGCACCCTCTTCAGCAGCCTTAACGGCTACTTTCCAAGCGATTGATTCCTCATTGAGTGCACCGAAGATGATGCCACGCTTGCCTTTTAACAAATTGTGAGTCATTGTTATCTTAATACTATATGTTTATAAATCGTGCGCAAAATTACGAAATTTGTGCAATATATGCAAGCTTTTTCGCAAAAAAGTGCTGTTTACACCACCTTTTTTGCGAAAAGTCAAGTAAATCGTGCCTTATTTATCATCTATCCGGATGCGGGCCACCAATGGGAGATGATCGCTGTAACCTCCCAAATACCTCGGCCCCAGGTAGGTGCGATATGGTTTTTTACCGCCATATTTCTCATCATCTTCGAGCAGGAAAGGCAAATCTCCTATTCTGCAGGCATTTTCCTGATGTTGCATCGATTCGCTCAGCAGTATCTGGTCAAGACTGCGCCATTCTCCATGCCACCGGTAAGTGGCCTTTGCCCCATGGCTACCCCGTGCTCCGGCAGATATATTAATAAGGTGGTGCTGATAGAGATATTCCAGAGCGGGAGAGTCGTGATAATCATTGAAGTCTCCTGCCACAATGATCTTTGCCCTACTTTGAAGCGCATAAATGGAATCCACAGCTTCTGCCAACTGGCTCGCCACCTGCAGGCGGTAAGGACGGGATTCACGCTCTCCTCCTCTTCTACTAGGTGCATGCACCACAAACACATGCAGCGTATCGCCCGTGATGACACGTCCCGAAACATAGAGAATGTCTCTCGTAGGACGGGTATCCGGCAGACGCTTCACCCGGATAGACCAGGAATGTATCAATGAAAAGGAAAACGGCTGATACATCAAGGCTACATCGATGCCTCGCTCATCGGGCGAATGGGTCATCACATACTCATAACCAGCCGTACGGATGACTGAACGCTTGGTCAGGTCAAACAATACACTGTCGTTTTCCACCTCACAGAGAGCCACCAGGTCGGGAAGCTGCACATCTCCGGAAGCCTCCTCATACCCCAGCCCCACAATCACCTGCCCCAGATGGTTCACCTTATGCCAATAGCGGTAGGGAGTCCAGTGATAACTACCTTCAGGCAGGAACTCGACATCATTCTTAAGCGAATCATGCCGTGTATCAAAGAGATTTTCGCAGTTTAATTCCACAAAAGTGAGCAAACTTGATAGGATGAGTGTTAAAAACATAGTCATTTATTTTGTTTTGTCAATGTTTTAATGTATCTTTGCAGTCAGTTTTCGAAGGTCCCATAGTTTAACGGATAGAACGGAGGTTTCCTAAACCTTTGATCCGAGTTCGATTCTCGGTGGGACCACGTAAACGATAAAAGGTCGCTCCTATTTAACCAGGAAGCGACCTTTTATCGTTTTATAGTCTTGATGATTCCCTATTTCCATCCGGCATTCACCGGACAGAAACAGAAGAATCTCTTATTGTTTACGTTTTACTTAACCTCTGCAACAGCAGGCTCCTCCTTGATCTTACGGCCAAGAACGATGTATGCCATTGGAGATGCGATGAAGATAGAAGACAAAGTACCGAATACAACACCCAGAATCATTGCGAATGAGAAGCTGCGGATGCTGTCACCACCAAGGATGAAGATACAGAGCAACACGATCAATGTAGATGTAGATGTATTGATGGTACGAGCCAATGTCTCATTGATAGATGCATTGAAGAGCTGCTGACGGTCGCCCTTTGGATGCAACTTCAAGTTCTCACGGATACGGTCGAATACTACCACCTTATCGTTGATAGAGTAACCTACCACGGTCAGGATAGCACCGATGAAGGTCTGGTCAATCTCCAATGAGAATGGAACGAGACCCCACAGGAGTGAGTAGAAACCGATAACTGTCAAGGCATCGAATGCCAACGCAACAGTAGAACCTACAGAGAAGGCAACGTTGCGGAAACGTATCAGGATGTAGAGGAAGATGGCAATCAGAGCGAAGAGCACACTATAGATAGCACCCATAGTGATATCCTTAGCTACAGAAGGACCTACCTTTGTACTACTGATGATAGAACCACCCTGGCGAACGTCTGGGTTCTTGAATGCCTCAACACTCTTCTGAGATACCAGGTTGGCCTTCTTCAAGGCGTTGTAAAGGATAGTCTCAGCCTCATCGTCAACAGTTGGACTGTTGCTCTCAATCATATAGTTGGTAGATACACGGATTGTCTTACCATCTGTACCGATAGCGATAGCACTTGTAGTAGCCTTAGTACCATCTGCATTGACGAAAGCACCGCCAAGAACGGTACGGATTTGCTCAGGCTCTACTGGGTTCTCGAACTGTACTACATAGTTACGACCACCAGTGAAGTCGATACTCTTGCTCAAGCCACGAACAAAGAAGCTACCGATGAATACCACAGCAGCAACGATAGCTACGGTGAAGGTAGTCTTGTACATAGACATGAACTTGTACTTCTTGCCCTGCATCAGGTTGTGAGAAACAGGAGTATCAAACTTGCAGTGCATCCACTTGTCGTGATTCAACTTGTAGTCGTAAACCAAGCGAGTCAAGAATACAGCTGTGAAGAACGAAACGATGATACCGATGATCCAAGTAGTAGCGAAACCACGGATAGGACCTGTACCGGTAGTCAACAGGATGACACCTGTAATCAATGAAGTCAAGTTAGAGTCGAAGATAGCTGAGAAAGCATTGCCATAACCGGCAGCTACAGCCTGCTTCATACCCTTGCCAGAACGAAGCTCCTCCTTGATACGCTCATAGATAAGCACGTTGGCATCCACGGCAGTACCCAGAGACAAGACCATACCGGCAAGACCCGGCAATGTCAAGGCTGCCTGGAATGACGTCAGAATACCGAGTGTGAAGAATACATTGACAAGCAATGCCAGGTTAGCCATCATACCAGGAATGATGTTGTACATCATCACCATGTAAACCATCAGGAGTACGAAAGCTACAACGAATGAGATGATACCCATCTGGATAGACTGTGCACCGAGAGTAGGACCAACAACCTCCTCCTGAACGATACGTGCAGGAGCTGGCATACGACCAGACTTCAATGTATTAGCCAAGTCCTTGGTCATTTCGATAGTGAAGTTACCGGAAATCTGTGAGTTACCACCATCAATCTCACCGTTTACACGAGGAGCAGAGTAAACTACACCATCCAGAACGATAGCGATAGCCTTGCCCACGTTAGCCTTGGTCATCTGAGCCCACTTGCGGGCACCCTCTGTATTCATCTTCATGCTTACAACAGGAGAACCCATCTGGTCGAACTCATCCTTAGCGTCTGTGATGACATCACCCTCCAATGGAGCACGACCTGTAGTAGTTGTCACCTTCAAAGCGTGAAGCTCATAGATGTTCTTCATCTTGATATTGTCAGCAGGCTGAGCACTCCAGAGCAAACGCAAGTCTGAAGGCAACAGGCGCTTAGCCACTGCAGAATAGATAATCTTGTTGATAGCAGCTGTATCGCGAACGCTGGCGTAACCAACAGTACTCAAACCACCACCAAGCTGCAAACGAGCCAACAGTGGGTGAGCCTTGATAGCAGCAGCATTCTGAGCATCCGCGCCTACCTTGGCAGCAGCATCGTCCTTCTTCTTGATAGAGAACTTAGCTTCTGCCTTCTTAGGCTCGGCCTTAGCTACTTTCTTCTTAGCGGCAGCAGAATCTGCAGCTACAGTATCATTCTTCTCCTCACCATTGTCACCATTAGCGATATGAGTATCGAGCTGCTGGAGATAAGGAGCGATTTCCTCTGAGTTATATGTCTCCCAGAACTCAAGGTTAGCACTACCCTGAAGCATCTTACGCATACGCTCTGGCTGGCTGATACCAGGCATTTCTACCATGATACGGCCCTGCTGACCTTCCAACTTCTGGATGTTAGGCTGAACAACACCGAACTTATCGATACGGGTGCGGACAACGTTGAAAGAGTTGTCGATAGCATCCTGTACAGAAGAGCGGATAGCCTTCTCTACCTCTGCATCGCTGCTCTGAGGAGAAACCTTGCCCTGCAACTGCTGGGTAGCAAATACCTCTGCGAGTTTATGACCAGGTGCGCTCTTGTGATAAGCGTTAATGAAAAGTGACACGAAGTCACCACCGTTAGCTTCTTCCTGAGCTCTGGCTTCCTTCATGGCATTGGTAAAACCAGCGTCGGTCTTGTGATCGGCAAGGTTTTCAATTACATCAGGTACAGAAATCTCAAGAATTACGTTCATACCGCCCTTCAGGTCAAGTCCAAGACCAATCTGGGTCTCCAAGCAGTTCTGGTAAGAATAAACACCCAGGTACTTTACAGAATCCTTATAATCCTGCTGAGCAATAGGGTCTTTGATCTTTGCAGCCTCGCTGTCATAGTAACGTGTGGCAAACGAGAATGACAAATAGAAGATACTTGCGAGAGTCAGTAAGACGGCTACACAAATTACAATTCCTTTGTTTTGCATTTCTATTTTATTGTTATTAATTTATTTATTTTCAGCTTTATAATTCATCATTACATATATAATGACGTGCAAAAATACGCATTTTTTTTCTTATATAAGAATAAATTGCCTTATTTTTGCTTTTTTGGGCGTTTTTTTAGCTTACAGATGATAGGATAATGATCTGAAACCGCTATTTTATCATCTACTTTGCACTCATAAGGCTCCCAATCCTCAGAACACATGATATTGTCTATCCGTACGAAAAATCCACCACGATGATAGCTGATTCCCGGTCCGTTTCCACTTTCTACATAGCAATCTACCAGATTCTTAGCTATCGTGCGATGCACGTAAGAGATCGGTCCGTCATTGAAGTCACCGCAAAGGATTGTACTCATCCCCCGATGCTCCCTGATGTATCTCGCCACCGCTTCGGCTTGGGGCGCACGCTTCTTCGTTGCCTCTGCCAACTTCACCACCAGGAGCTTGGAGGTCTGCTCGGCAGTATCTACCTGCAGTTTGCCTACGACCAGTTTCTTGAACTGCTGACGGTCTTCCTGGCTCAAACCCGTTGTTTCCAGATGATTATTGATAAGCAGAACTGGCTTATCGTTGATTTGCAAACGGTAAGCCACACTCATATTCCCCTGCGATTCATAGGGAATCAGTTCCTTGGAAAGGATAGGATATTTACTCAGCAGCATCAAGGCGTTTCCGCCATGGGGATGAACCGTAACGTCCTGATAAGCATAAATCGGCTTCAGCATACTGTCTATCTGCTCTGCATTCCTGCCGGTAGGCTGCGCTTCCTGCAGGCAGACGATATCGGCATTCTGTTCCAACAGATAAGACAGGCAGATATTCAGTCCATCCTCATCTTCCGTTTGATTTCCGAATCCCCAGGTATTGTACGACAGAACCTTGATGCTTCCCTTCGGAGCATCTCCCTTCATATTGACCGGCATATACTGCCGGACAGGTACGAAGCTGACCAGAAAGCCCAACAAAGGAATGAGAACATACCTGGCACGGAAGACGACCCAGAATATCAGAAAGCCAAGATTGAGGGAAAGAAAGACCGGAAAGAGCAGTCCTGCATTGCAGAATGCGGGAAAACGTTCCGGATTCAGCAGATCAGAATATCCCACCAATAACATAAAGGCAACAGTAGACACATTGGCTCCTGCCACCATCTTGACCGTAAAATCCCTTAATCCATTCAACATGACGCTATCTGTTACTCTGGTCAAAAAGAGTCTGTTTCTCTTCTCGGGTCAGACTGTCATAACCACTCTTGCGTATCTTATCCAAGATACGGTCAATCTCCTTCTGTGCAGCCTTCTTGCGCTCTTCGGCTTCATCTGTACGCTGGAAATCTGTGGTATAGGTATCATTACGGCTATAATTATCGTTGCGGGTATAGTTCTCATTGCGGGTATAATCGAAACGTTGCTTGGTCTTCTTGTTTCTACCCCCAAACATATTACGTAACTTATCGAAAGAATCGGCAGCAGAAGAGTTATGATAACCACCATCCATCTGCTTACGCCAGTAACGGATCATGAAGAAACCGAATACCATACCTCCCAGATGGGCAATATGTGCCACACCATCGCCACGGGTTGCCAAGGCAGAGAAGAGCTCGATGGCTGCATATCCAATCACGAAATACTTAGCCTTGATAGGTACAGGCAACGGGAAGATGAATATTCGCTCATTAGGATAAATCATTCCGAATGCAAGCAGGATGGCATAGATGGCACCCGATGCACCTACGGTTGTCCACATGTTGAGATAATCGCCCATAGCCATACGGGCGCCCTCACCACTTACTACAAACTCATAGGCAGACATATCCTTGACGATATAGGTAACATACTGAGCTGCTTCCTGAAAGAGGCCGGCACCTACGCCGCAGGCTATGTAATAAAAAAGGAACTTCTTCGGTCCCCAGACTCTTTCTACTACACATCCGAACATCCAAAGGGCGAACATATTGAAGAGAATATGCTCGAAACCACCATGCATGAACATATACGTAAACAACTGATAAATATGAAAATCGGAAGCCATGAAGAAATGAAGTCCCAAGATATCATTGAGAACATACCCATCGGTTCCGTTCTTTCCCATGACCAGGCAGGCCAGAAAGGCCACCACATTCACTATCAGCAGATTCTTTGTAACTATTGGAATATTGCGCATAACAATTTTTGCCTTAACTATTAATGATCTTATTAAAATTTGAAATTTGGTGGCAAAATTACTAAAAATATCCGTGAAATCACCAAAAAATGAGTAGATTACAATAAAATTTCACTATTTTCATCACTTTTCTGCTTTTTTTATTTGAACTTTCAAAGGAAAAGACTATATTTGTAAGCAAAATCGATAATAGAATAAAATTACTAATCATTTAATAACGTATAATTATGAACAAGACAGAATTGATCGACAAGATTGCAGCAGGTGCAGAGATCTCAAAGGCACAGGCTAAGGCTGCTCTCGACGCAACTACTAATGCATTGAAGGAGGCTCTCATCGCAGGTGACAAAATCCAGTTGGTAGGCTTCGGTACCTTCAGCGTAAACGAGCGTCCTGCTCGCGAGGGTATCAACCCAGCAACCAAGGAGAAGATCCAGATTGCAGCTAAGAAGGTGGCTAAGTTTAAGGCTGGTGCTGAGCTCGCTGATGCACTCAATAAATAATTGTTAAGATTATTTTCGACATAAAAGGGCTTTCCTCTCGGAATGCCCTTTTATTGTATGATATTATTTTGGCTGCTTGCCAATGTAAGCCAGTCTTATCTGAACACCCAATGTTTCTTCTATTACTTGGATGACCTGCGGAATGGAATCTGTTTCAAAATCACCCGTCAGACGCTTACTTTCATCAGAAGCTGTATATTTGACACCTGACAGTTCTGTCAATTTCTCCAATACTTCTGATAGCGGTGTATTGTTGAAATGCAAACGATGCGTAGCCCATGCCACATCGTTGATGTCGTAATCAGCCAACAACTCAGGCTGGGCAGCCCCTTTCAGCAAACGGGCTCGCTTGCCCTTGGTCAGGAAGACACCCTCTTCAGAGCTACGAGCCGTAAAAAGCACCTTTCCGCCGGTTACCATCACTTCGGGAGCATCCATTCTTTCATCCACCATAAACTGGGTACCGAGCACCCTTACATGTCCATGCTCTCCCATCACATCGAAAGGATGCTGTTCATCGTGCTTCACCTGATAATAGATGCAGCCCTTCATCTCCACCTTTCTGCAATCATCTTCCTGATAGGAAAAAGAAGAATGAGGCATCAACGATACCTTCGTTCCATCAGGCAGATAATACGCCACTACTTCCGATTCAGCAGAAAGCGTCACCGTCTTTGGCTTCAAAAGCGTATAGGCTCCTATGGTGAAGAGCACCAGAATAGATGCAGCCACAGCTATCCAGCGGATGCGACGCATGCGTAAAGATGCAGTTGCAGCATGCGAAACTTCTTCATCAGCAATGCCAACCCGAGCCTTCACCTTCTGCAAGGCCTTCCAGGTATCCAGCTTGCCCGGCTGAAAATACTTCAGCACAAAATCCTGTTCGTTCTTGTTGATCTTCATCATAGAATTCCTTTCTTCCTTTAAATTTCTCCATTATCTTAGGAATCGGAAGAGCAGAAGAACTTCGAAACAGAACTTATATTGTAGCCAGCCACCACTCCGAAGCCTCCTTTTACATTCGAATAGGTAGGGGTAACCTGCATCAAGCCCACATCTGCCCAACTGTTGCTCTGTGCATCGTTGATACTCTTGAGAAACCGATAATATTCAGGAGTTACCTTGTATAAATCTACTAGATAAGAAAAACTATAAAATGACTGACGATATGAATAAGAGTAGGTATCCAGATGAAGTGTATAGGTCTTGCCATTTATCGTACGGTCATTGAAGATATAGGCATTACCAAAATACTCATAATCATCCATACCGAAATCATCATCCAGCTTCGACTTCTTGTTCAACAAGGGTTCATTGTCTGTCAGCAGCCCCAGATCACGGTCCATTTCTCGATTCAGTAATCTGAGCTTCACCGAATAATAATCTTCCGAAGAAGGATTATCATGGAAAATGGCTTCTACCCTATCAATGGTTATCGTATTATAACCATCCGATGATTTCATTTCCAATTTAACATCGCCCAACTCCACTCCTACCTTCTCTGGGATATAAGTAGATGCTGAAACAGATGAGAAATCCTGGGCAGAAACCTGGAGACTGATTTTATCTCCAGCCTTCTGCTTGCCTACCACATAATACTGGCCTACCAGTTGTGAAAGAACATCGGAGTTTGTGCTTCTGGTAAAAAGTTGAGCCTCTTCCTCGTTTGCGATGCGTTTCACCGTTTGCTCCACCCCATTCACCTTATATATAATATGTGCATCTACCTTTTCGCGGGATAAGATGTCAACATTCCCCTTCACTGATGCAGCAGGCAGACTCTTAGCTACACTGACGAGCGTAGTATCACCTTCGGTAGGAAAGCAATACACCACCAGCCGGGAATGATCCTGCAGCTTTTGAATATCAAAATCATCTTTGCAGGAAACCAACGCCAGGCAAAAAAGCATGAGGCTAAATGCCCTATATATCATTGTCTTCATTTTTATTTCTTTTTATCTTTACATAAAATCTACATCTATTATTCGCCATGCTATTCATTAGAACTTGATGGTATAGCTGAACGAAGGAATGATTGGGTCAAATCCCCTGTTCTTTGCCGTAAACTGCTTTGTTTCCTCATCGTAATCCACCTTGACATACATCGAGTTCAGGTGACAATATGCATTGTAGATGCTCAAGTTCCAGATGCGCTCATGTCCATGCTTGGTAACATGATGGAAATCAAAGTCCAAGTCCAGACGATGATAAGCCGGCAAGGTCAGGTTGTTGGGGATGGCATAGACAAAAGATACCGAATCCCACCAACCGCCAGGATATTGATTGCCGCCATCCGGCAAGCCAGGCAGTGCCGCCATCTGAGTTGGCACGGTGGCATGATTGCCGGAATGATAACTCCACACCGCATAGCAGCTCACCTTCCTGTTGAAATCATATCTCAAGGAAAGATTCAACTTATGGCGATTGTCATACTTGTCGTAATACCAGTCCTGATAGAACTCATCATACTTCCGCTTGTTCCAGGAAAGCGTATAGGAACCGCTCAAGGTCAGGTGATTGGTACAATATGTGGCATCTGCCTCCAAACCATAGAACAATCCCTTGCCATCCATCACCTGACTATCCCAATTCTCTGCCGGAGGTTCGATTCCCAGCCAACTGCTGTATTGCAGAAGATGCTTTGAGAGCTTGTAATAGCCTTCGAGCGATAAGATTCAGTGGCGATTCGGCTGCGCATAGATGCCAGCCGCTATCTGATAAGAACGCATCGGTTTCAAATCCTTGGTGGTTGGCACCCAATAATCTGTAGGCAAATCCAGATAACTGTTGGATATCTTATGCACATACTGAGTCATCTGCGTGAAAGAAGCCTTCAGCGATACCGCATGACTCCACTGGTATTTCAGGGCGAAGCGAGGGTCGATATTGAAGAAATTCTTATCGCTGATATGAAACAATCCCAGATGGAAACCAGCATCCAGGCTCCATTTATCACTGAGATAGATTTCATCCTCCGCATACGCCGACCATTCATGAGACACATGTCTATTGGTACTATTCACACGGATGGTATCCATCTCAGCACCACTTCCACTTCCCATATAGTCAAGCTGCATCACTGTCTGTGGACGGAAGAGATGCATCGTGTAGTCATGACCGAAACGGATATGATGACGTGGATTCGGACAATAATCGAATGCCGTGCGATATCCGGCATCATAGATAGTAGAAGTATAGCCATGCTCCAAATGACTCCACACCCATTCTTTCTTGGTTTGTGGATAGATTTCCCTGTCATCATCCAGGGAATAGAGTTTGGAACGGTTATGGGAATATACAGCCGTGAAGTTAGCAAAGAGCTTCGGCGAGAACAGATAATTCCAGTTCAAAGCTGCATTGAAGTTTCCCCAATTGAGCTGCGCCTTCGTTAATTCCTTATTATATGAATCGCCTTCATGATACCAATCTCCCTTGCTTTCGTCCAAATCATCCTTCACGTCCCAACTGTCTTTTCCATGATAGAGGCTCAAGTCTATCTTCGAACGGTCGCTGAACCGATGGGTTACCTTGGCATTCAGGTCCATGAAGTAATAACCTATCGAAAGTTTCTCGTCTGGCTCAGAGAAAGCCTTGGTCAAGGGACGGGACAGCAGATCCTGCCAGGAACGGCGCATACCTATATTATAAGAGGTCTTGCCTTTCTGGATAGGTCCCTCAAACTGTACACTGGCATCGAGCAGTCCGATGCGATAGGCACCATGAAACTGATTCATGTTTCCATCGGCAGTACGCACATCCACCACCGACGACAATCTTCCACCATATCGTGCAGGAAAGCCGCTCTTGTAGAAATCCACATTCTTCACCACATCGGCATTGAAACTGGAGAAAAGCCCCAGCGCATGATTCGTATCATAAAGCGGAGTACCATCTATCAGATAAAGGTTCTCATCGCCATTGCCGCCATGCACATAGAGTCCGCTTGCCAACTCCTGTCCTTCTGCCACTCCACTCACACGCTGCAGGATCTTCACCACATCAGGTGAAGACATCAGGGCAAACTCGGTCTTGATATCCTTGTTCGAAAAGGAGCGCTTGCCGGTTTGCGTAGTAAGAAGCGGAGAGTTCAAATCGCCAGCTACACCACCTCAGGCAATTTACCATCAACACGGAGTGCCATATTATGATGCATATCTTTCGAGAGATTCAGCTTCTCCACCTTGTCGGCATAGCCCACATACGAAAAGCGAAGCTGATGCTCGCCTTCGGGCAGGGTAAGCGAAAAGAAACCATATTCATTGGTGGTTGTACCGATGCCATCCGTCAGATCATAGATGGTGGCATTAATCAGCGATTCGCCACTCTCGTCACGGACGTATCCGCTGAGAGTATGGCGACGCTGAACCTGCTGAACTTTGTGATTGATATTCGTGTAAGATGTTGATATTTGTTGTACGGGTTTTCGCTTCAATATCACATAGTTCGCATTGATATTATATAGAATATGAGTTTTCTCGAAAAGTGCCTTCAGTGCCTTTTTCACCGAAAGATGCTGGATATCTGGTCCATGATACTTGATGTTCAATTCCCCATCAAGCAATGAATCATAGACGAAGTTGATTTTCCTGATGCGGTGCAGCCAATCCATCTGCTGACGGATGGTGGTAGAAGTCTGAGCCTCCACCATCATCTTCGGCGTGCCTGCCAACGTTGGAGCTGGCAAGGTTAGAATCGAGAGCGCAAAAATAATCTCTTTACCTTTCATAACTGTACTTTTATTCATTCTTTTATTGCTATAACGCAAGAATTACAGAATACCCCCATGGATGAAAGGTAAAATATAGAAAAAATCTGCAAGAAAATCATCTTTCTTGCCTCGTAAGGTCTTTAAAGCCTTGGAAATCTGATGTTCTACGGTCTTTTCCGACAGGTTGAGTTCTTCTGCAATCTCCCGATAAGTCATACCGTCACGCTTGCTCATCAGGAAGATTTCCCTGCATCGTTCGGGCAATAGCTCGATAGCCGTCCACAGTTCTGCCTCCCGGAAAGAACTTTCCTGTGCCTGGTCATCAGAAATTGTGCCGCTCAAGTCAGAAGGAGAAATCTCCGTATCTATCGGAGACTGGCGGCGCAAACGGTCGATTCAGGCATTGCGCACAGAGGTATATAAGAAAGCCTTGATGTTTTCCGGCATGATGTTCCTACTCATCAATTTCACAAAACAATCCTGCACCACGTCTTCAGCCTCATCGATATCATGCAGATAATGAGTGGCATAAAGACATAGCTGACGATAATAGTGCTGAAATATCAAGTCTATCTCTTGCATAAACCTTCTCTACCTAAACTAAACTCTTATATAACAAAATAACCCTTCAAATCCGCAAAGACCTGAAGGGTTATTTCATAATCTGTTGTCCCAGGCGGATTCGAACCACCACTGACAGAACCAAAAACTGTAGTGCTACCATTACACCATAGGACAAGCAAATCGGATGCAAAGGTAGTGGATTTTTTCTCCACTACCAAATATTTTCAATACTTTTAACGATTACTTAACGGTAATCAAGAAGTAGTTCTTCTTACCTTTCTGAACCAAAAGATACTTGCCGTCAATCAGGTCATCAGCAGTTACAACCTGGTCGAAAGCAGCGAGTTTCTCCTTGTTGAGAGAAACGCCACCACCCTTAACGAGCTTGCGCATCTCGCTCTTGCTTGGGAAGATCTGCATACCCTCCTGATTGAAGAGATCTACGGCTGTACCACCGAGCAGGTTCTTGTCGAGGTCGTAGTGAGGAACATTGGCGAATACATCGTTCAATGTAGCCTCATCGAGCTGTGCCAGATTCTCCTTGGTAGCCTTACCGAAGAGGATGTTGCTGGCTGCGATAGCCATATCCAAGTCCTCCTGTGAGTGAACCATTACGGTAACCTCCTCAGCCAGACGCTTCTGGAGTACACGGCGACCAGGATCCTGCTTGTGCTCCTCTACGAGGGCATCGATAGTCTCCTTGTCGAGGTCGGTGAAGATCTTGATATACTTCTCTGCATCATCATCGCTTACGTTCAACCAGAACTGGTAGAAAGCATAAGGAGTTGTGCGGTTGCGATCCAACCAGATGTTACCACTCTCTGTCTTACCGAACTTCTTGCCGTCTGCCTTGGTAATCAAAGGACAAGTGAGGCAGAAGCACTCTGCATCGTTACCCAATGTGCGGTGAATCAACTCAGTACCGGTAGTCATGTTACCCCACTGGTCATTACCACCCAACTGGAGGCGCACGCCATACTTCTCATACTGATAGAGGAAGTCGTAGCCCTGGAGCAACTGATAGGTGAACTCTGTGAAAGACAAACCGTCACGAGCCTCACCGTTCAAGCGCTTCTGCACGCTATCCTTAGCCATCATATAGTTGACTGTGATGTGCTTACCTACCACTCGCGCAAAGTCGAGGAAGGTGAAGTCCTTCATCCAGTCGTAGTTGTTAACCAACTCTGCCTTGTTAGGCTCATTGCCATCGAAGTCGAGGAACTTAGATACCTGCTTCTTGATAGCTTCCTGGTTATGATAGAGAGTCTCAGAGTCAAGCAGATTACGCTCCTGGCTCTTGCCAGAAGGGTCACCAATCATACCTGTAGCACCTCCCACGAGGAGATAAGGCTTATGGCCACAACGCTGCAAGTGACGCAACATCATGATACCGCAAAGGTGACCGATGTGCAGAGAGTCTGCAGTAGGGTCTGTTCCGAGATAGGCAGACACCATGTGGGTGTTAAGGTATTCCTCAGTACCTGGCATAATCTGTGCCAGCATACCACGCCATTTCAATTCTTCAACAAAATTTTTTGCCATCGAATGTGATTTCTTTATATATTATATAATATGTATAAGGGGCCCAGCGAAACAGCCGGAAACTTACGGCACGGGATCATAGCCCGAACCACCCCAAGGGTTGCATCTCAAGATACGCCATATTGCCAAAGCCAGCCCCTTGAAAGGTCCATGCTTCCGTATGGCTTGCCTGGCATATTCAGAGCAGGTTGGCTGAAAGCGGCATGATGGCGGTGTATAGGGAGTGATGCACTTCTGATAGAACAGGATAGGAAGTACCAACAGCCAGGTCAGTACTTTTACGATTCCATGCCAGACGATATGCAGATACTTCATAGTTTCTCTACCAATCGTTGCAGGTTCTTGTTCATCTTGGCATTCAGCTCAGCCGAATCGTGCAGTTTGCCAGCCTGCCAGATGACGGCAAGCAGCAGCTGCTTGTCGGGCATCTGTGCCATACGCTCCATCAGCTCATGCTTCTGGGTGCGGTAAGCTTCACGGATCTGTCTTTTCACCCGATTGCGTTTCACGGCTCTCTTGAAGAATCGCTTCGATACGCTTACCATCAGTTCTACAGAAGCACTCTGCTCATCAGTCTTGTCAACAACAAGATACACCATCTTCAAGGGCCAAGCCGTCATAACATGGGCTTTACCGCTAAAGAGCTGGTCTATGAGCGTCTGCTTGCATAGGTGCTCTCTCTTTCCGAAAGTGTTATCTGTTTCTGTCAACATCATATAGTTTCTTATTTATTGTTTCGCTTCAGATAATCCTTCAGCGCTCCAGTCATGGATGGGAACTCCTTGGTAGGAGCCTCCAAGTCGATGCGAAGACCTTCGTCAGTTACAGTCTTCATGGTTGCCGGACCGAAAGCACCGAGAGCAATCTTGCCCTGCTCAAACTTAGGGAAGTTCTTCTTCAGGGCTTTTACTCCTGTAGGACTGAAGAAAATCATCATATCATAGTCGAACGACTTGATTTCTTCCTCTGTGAAGTCATTGCTTATCGTGCGATACATCACGCACTCAGTATGATTCAGCTTCTTCTCGTCGAGAAGGTTCTTCACATCATCATTGTGCACACTACTCAGTGGAACGAGATATTTCTCTCCTTTATGACGACTCATCTGTGCCATCAATCCGTCGATCTTGCCAGTATCACCGAAGAAGACCTTGCGCTTACGATACTGTACATACTTCTGGATATAGAGTGCGATGGTTTCAATAACACAGAAATACTTCATATCCTCAGGAATGGTAATACGCATCTCCTTGGCTAATTTGAAGTAATTGTCCACTGCATGGCGAGATGTAAAAACGACTGCAGTATAGTCTAACAGATTAATCTTCTGCTGACGGAATTCTTTCGCTGTAAGTCCCTCAACCTTAAAGAATGGGCGGAACACACATTCTACGCCGTACTCCTTCTCGATATCATAGTAAGGAGATTTCTCACTTGCCGGTTTTGGCTGAGAAACTAAAATTTTTTTAATCATCTTGTCTTAAAAGTTTATTTTCAAATAATGACTGATTAATACGAGTCCACCCCAAAGGGCAGACAGAGGTACTACTTCAAGGGCACAAAAGTACAAAATTATCTGCAAAAACAAGCCATTTCTTTTAAAAAATATAAGATAACTCTTATAAAATGACAATATTTTCACCAATACAAGTACAATTATGGTATATATCACTGCTACCTGGAGCGATAAGTCGAAGTAAGACAGGAGCATAACTACCGGAAACAGCAGTACTCCCTCACAGGATAACAGGAAGAGATACGCCTTGAGCCATTGTTCATTTTTTTTCTTGTCGAAGAATACCAGACCCGCTATGGTATAGAGCAAAGCCTTGATCAGGCAATAGCTCATCACATATCCGGCATAGATACAGATTACCCAATTCTGCTCGATGGTAAACGTATCGCTGATGGATGCCTTCGAGTAGAAGAAGTATCCGAGTGCCACCAGCAGGCAGGTCTGCAATACAAAGAAGAACTGGAAGCGAACCTCCGAACTCGTCTCCGTAATCACCGTAGTTCCCTCTCGCTGAACGCGGAAGAAGGCCTTTGCCTGGCGGAAAACGAAATGCTTCGACTTGGAGAATGCAATACATGCCAACACAAAGCACAAAAGCAGCAACGAGGTGATGAAGTTGTCGCCCGCCACCGTATAAGGCACCGGATCACCCGCCACACCCAGTCTTCCACCTCTTAGCTCAGGATGGAAGAGCGAGTCTTTCGAGAAGAACGACTCACGATAGTATTGTGGCAAGCTCACATCTCTGAAACTCTTGCCTGCCTTATGTCCAGGCAGATGCAGGGTATCGGGCATCCCGCTCCAGTGAGTAATCTCACAGGGTTTGACGTGCGCCCTGATCATGGAATCCTGTTGGGCAGGGGTCGCATTCTTAGGCAGCCAACTCAGCACCTGTTTAGGTGTGAGTTGGCTGCTATGTTTTTGCTGGACAGATTGCTGCTGTAATTCAGCTTCAATCTCCAGACCTGTATGTATCGAATCTGCTTGCTGCACCATTCTTTTCTATCGATTTCCTAAGAAACCGCTCTCTTATTGTTATTCGTTCCTTAAAGACCGAAAGCCTTCTTGATTTCATCTACCTTATCGAGCTTCTCCCATGTGAAGAGCTCTACCTTCATGGTCTTTGCTTCGTGATAACGGCTGGTGAAGGTCTTCTCCACTACCTCGTTCTTACGACCCATGTGTCCGTATGCGGCAGTTTCAAAGAACATTGGCTGACGCAACTTCAACTGGCGCTCGATAGCCTTTGGACGGAGATCAAACATCTCGGCAATCTTCTTGGCAATCTCGCTGTCGGCCATATTCACATGGCTTCTGCCATAGGTATTTACGTAGATGCTTACAGGCTCTGCCACGCCGATAGCGTAACTTACCTGAACCAACATCTCGTCTGCCACGCCGGCAGCTACCATGTTCTTGGCGATGTAACGGGTTGCATAAGCTGCAGAACGGTCCACCTTACTAGAATCCTTGCCAGAGAAGGCACCACCACCGTGAGCACCCTTGCCACCGTATGTATCTACGATGATCTTACGGCCGGTAAGACCTGTATCTCCATGAGGACCACCAATTACGAACTTACCGGTAGGGTTTACGAAGTACTTGATGTCGTCGTTGAAGAGAGCCAATACCTTATCGCTCAAGTGAGTCTTTACTCTTGGAATCAGGATATTGATCACATCCTCACGAATCTTTGCCAACATAGCATCATCATCGTCCTCGCCATTTGACTTCTTGATGAAGTCATCGTGCTGGGTAGAAAGCACGATGGTATCGATGCGCTGTGGGATATTATCGTCTGAGTACTCGATGGTAACCTGGCTCTTAGAGTCTGGACGAAGATAAGTCATCACCTTACCCTCCTTGCGGATATCAGCAAGCACACGCATGATGAGCTGTGCCAGGTCGAGTGATACAGGCATGTAGTTTGCGGTTTCGTTTGTAGCGTAACCGAACATCATACCCTGGTCGCCAGCACCCTGATTCTCATCCTCCTCACGGCTTACACCGCGGTTGATGTCATCACTCTGCTCGTGGATGGCAGTGAGCACGCCACAAGAGTCACCGTCAAACTGATACTCGCTCTTGGTATAACCGATCTTCTTGATGGTCTTGCGGGCGATAGTCTGCAAGTCAACATATACATTAGAGCGAACCTCGCCCATGATTACTACCTGACCAGTAGTACAGAAGCTCTCGATAGCGCAGTGAGCATGGTCATCGTATGCCAGGAACTGATCGAGCAAAGCATCTGAAATCTGGTCGGCCACCTTATCTGGATGTCCTTCAGAAACTGATTCTGATGAAAACAAATATGCCATATTTTTCCTTTATTTTCTGTTATTAATTGATGTTCTTTATTTTGCGGCTGCAAAGTTACACATTTTTTTTCAGATTCTGCCATATTCAGCCGAAAAATAGAGCAAATACAGCCGAATAATCCTCCTTTTGTAGCTGAATCATAACCATTTACTCTTTCCTGTGCCTGATATTGCGTGGATGATGGTATAAGATGGCATCCCTGAGGTCGGAAGTTTCGATATGCGTATAGATTTCCGTGGTTCCGATGTCCTCGTGTCCCAACAGTGCCTGAATCACTCTCAGGTCGGCTCCACCCTTGAGCAGAGCGGTGGCAAAACTGTGTCTCAGCGTATGGGGCGAAATGGTTTTCTTGATACCCGCATCCTGTGCCGCATTCTTAATCATGATGAGAATCATCACACGGGTAAGATGGGCACCTCTGCGGTTCAGAAAGACATAATCTTCCTCTCCGGGCTTGATCTTCATGAGATTGCGGTCGATGTACCACAGGTGAATTTCCTTCAATGCCCTGTCAGAGATAGGCACCAGCCTCTCCTTCCTTCCCTTTCCCAGAACTCTGATAAACTTATCCTCCTCAAAGATCTGACTGATCTTGAGATTCACCAGTTCCGTAACACGCAGTCCGCAGGAGAAAAGGGTTTCGATGATAGCCTTGTTGCGCTGCCCTTCCCATTTCGAGAGATCGATGGCTGCCTCCAGCATATCCACCTCCTCTACAGAGAGATATTCCGGCAAATGTTCGCCTATCTGCGGCGAAGGCAACAGTTCGGTAGGATCATCCTTGATATAGCCGTCGGTCACCAGATAACGGTAGAAGGAGCGCACCCCACAGAGGATGCGTGCCTGTGAGCGGGCAACGATGCCTTTGTCGTGAAGACTTGCCGAGAAGTTCTCCAGATTTTCCAGCTTCATATCAACCAGTGCCACATCGTTCTGGCGGGCATAATCTATGAGATATTCCAGGTCGTGGCGATATGCCTCAAGCGTATTATACGTATAGTTTCGCTCCAGCTTGAGGTACCTCATATAATTCCTGATGATGTCATTTGCCATTTTCTTATCTAATTTCTTGTCAGTTTCCAATTTTATTATTACCTTTGCATCAGGGTTAGCTATGAGATAGATAACCTATGCATCTGCAAAGATACAAAAAATTAATGATACAGACTTAAAAAATCATGTGATTATGAAGATACAGATTATCAATGGTCCTAATTTGAACCTCCTGGGCGTTCGCGAGCCAGGCATTTATGGCAGCAATTCTTTCGAGAGCTATCTGCCTAAGTTGAAGGCTAAATACCCTGATGTAGAGATAGAATACTATCAGAGCAACATCGAGGGCGAGCTTATCAATAAGTTGCAGGAAGTAGGCTTCACCTACGATGGCGTAGTGCTCAATGCGGGTGCCTACACCCACACCAGCATTGCCTTGCAGGATTGCATCCGCAGCATGAAATGCCCTTGCGTAGAGGTGCATATCTCCAATGTGCACAAGCGCGAGGAGTTCCGCCATCACTCTTACATCTCCTGCGCCTGTCTGGGAGTCATCTGTGGATTCGGTCTGGCTTCCTACGACCTTGCCATCGCAGGAATCTTATCACAAAAGGAAAACGGGGAGTAAGATGACCGAAACAGAATTGATAGACAAATACATCTGCCAACATATTGAGCCAGAGGGAGATTACCTCTATCGTCTCTACCGTGCCACCAATATCCATACCATTCACGGACGTATGGCGAGTGGTCACATCCAGGGCAGATTACTCAAGATGCTGGTTCAGATGATTCGCCCCAAGAATATTCTTGAGGTAGGAACCTTCAGTGGCTACAGCGCCATCTGTCTGGCTCAGGGATTGCAGGAAGGAGGCAAGCTCTATACTTTCGAAATCAATGACGAGATGGAAGATTTCACCCGTCCTTGGATTGAGGGTTCAGATGTTGCCGACAAGATTGATTTCCGTATTGGCGATGCCAACGAAGAAGCACCCAAACTGGGGGTGATGTTTGACCTGGCTTTCGTGGATGGCGACAAGCGCACCTATATTGAGACATACGAGATGGTGATGAAGATTCTGAATCCTGGCGGTTATATTCTGGCAGACAATACGCTGTGGGACGGGCACGTCATCGACCCAGCCTACGACCGCGACCATCAGACCAAGGGCATCCGTGCATTCAATGACCTGATTGCCAACGACCCTAGGGTAGAAGTAGTCATCCTGCCGCTGCGCGATGGCTTGACACTCATCAGAAAGAAATAAGCATAAAAAATCCTGCTTGCGTTGATCATACACAAGCAGGATTTTTTATGCTTATTTCTTTCTATTAACTCAAAAGTCTTTTACTCAATGCTCTCACCGGATACCATACGGCAAGCCAGCCTACGGCGATAACCGTTACAAAGATGATGGCTACATCAGAATAGTGAACGCTTACCGGATAGGCATTTACGATGAAGGAGCCCTCGGAGTCGCCCAGTCTTACGAAGCCATACTGCTGCTGCAGCCAGCAGAGCAACAGACCCAATCCGATACCAATCACCGCACCAATCACTGCAATCATTCTTCCCTCGAAGAGGAAGACACGCGTAATCTGCTTGTCATTGGCACCCAGATTCCGCAACGTCACCACATCGTTCTTCTTGTCGATGATGAGCATCGAGAGCGAACCGATGATGTTGAAACATGCCACTACGAGGATAAAGGTCAGGAAGATGTAAGCCATCAGCTTCTCTATCGACATGATCTTAAAAGTATCTTCCTGCTGCTCAAATCTATCCAGCACCTTATATTTGGTGCCGGCAATCTTCTGCATCTCAGCCTTTACTGCCTGCAGGTCACTACCCTCCTTCAGGCGGATCTCCAGATCTGAGAGCATACCCTGCTGCCCGAAGAGGTTGCGCGCAAAGGCAATGGAGGTGATGATATAATTCTTGTCGTATTTCGACTGCTTGACGGCGAAGAGCACACCCGGAGAATTCAGCGAATCAACCACGAAGCCGGCATCCGGATTCATCATATCCAACTGTCCCTCCTTCTGCGGAGCATAAATCTTCATAAAACCATCCCATTTTGCCCCGATACCCAAGGTCTGCGCCAGACGGATACCCACGGTTCCATACTGCAGATTGGCAGCATGGAGCGAGAAACTGCCATCACCATAAAGGATGTCGTTGATATGCGATAACTCAGAGAAGTTGTCGTCCACACCCTTGATCCTCACCATAGCCTGACGGTCGTCATAGATTGCCAGCGCCTGGTCTTCCACGGTTTCAGTAGCCACATCTACCTGTGGCAGCATACGTATCTGCGTCAATATCGGGTCATCGGCAGGCGCCGTCTTTCCCTCCATCGGCACCACCTTCAACTGCGGGTCGAAGCTCGTAAAGAGCGTAGCCACCAGGTCGTGGAAACCATTAAATACGCTCAGCACGATGACGAGTGCCATCGTTGCCACAGCCACACCAATCACAGAGATGGAGCTGATCACATTGATAACGTGTGTACTCTTCTTGGAAAAGAGATACCTGCGAGCAATAAAGAATGGAAAATTCATTTGTCTTTTTACTTTTTTACTTCTTCAAGAGTTCATCAATGCGCTCCAGATAATCCAGGCTGTCGTCCAGGAAGAAACGGAGCTCAGGAATGATGCGCAACTGATTTCTCACCTTTCTGCCCAGGTCGAAGCGGATAGTCTTCTCGTTGGCATTGATATTCTTCAGAATTTCCTCACCCTTTTCAGATGGGAACACGCTGAGGTAAGCAGTGCAGATGCTAAGATCCGGGCTTACTCTTACCTTAGTAACACTTACCATCACACCATGCATCATGCGGGTCTGTGACTGGAAGATAAGACTCAACTCCTTCTGGAGCAGTCTTGATATACGGTTTTGTCTTGTTTCTTGCATAACTATTAACTATAAACTATTAATTATAAACTATTCAAGGTCCACGTGTGTAACGTCCACCTGCTCATGCAGGAATATCAACGCCGACTCCTTGAATTTCTCCTCACTTTCTGTAGTCAGATACTTGCAGCTACCACCCTTTGTCACCATCTGTTCCATATTCGGATGTCGCTGCAGATAATCCTGCAGACTGTTGGCCACATACTGTCCCTGTGGCACCACTCTCACGCCGTCGGGAAGATTCTTCACGATGCTGCTCATGAGCAGTGGATAATGGGTGCAACCCAGGATGATGGTATCGATGTCCTCATCCATACGCATCAACTGGTCGATGCGCTTCTTGACGAAATAATCAGCACCAGGACTATCTGCCTCGTTGGCCTCTACGATAGCAGCCCAGAGCGGACAAGCCACTCCGCTTACCTGGATATCCGGCCAGAGCTTGCCAATCTCCATCTTGTAGCTCTCGCTCTTGATGGTTCCCTCGGTGGCAAGAATGCCCACGTGGCGACTCTTGGTCAGCGTACCTATCACCTCGGCAGTAGGACGGATGATGCCCAGCACGCGGCGGTCAGGGTCCAGTTCCGGGATGTCTCTCTGCTGGATAGAGCGCAGCGCCTTGGCCGAAGCCGTATTGCAACCCAGGATTACCAGATGGCAACCCATGGAAAAAAGCTTCAGCACAGCCTGGCGGGTAAACTTATACACCACCTCGAAGGAGCGCGAACCGTATGGCGCACGGGCATTGTCGCCCAGATACATATAGTCGTACTGCGGCAACATCTGGCGCAAGCCATGCAGGATGGTCAAGCCACCATATCCGGAATCAAAGATTCCGATAGGTCCGGGATTAGATGGCAGAATCATTTCAGTTTCTCCTCCAGCACTGCTGTAATATCCTCACCCATTTCTTCACTCAGATAAGGTGTGGTGTTGTTGTCGGTATTGATGATGAAGGCAAATCCCTTCTCCTTGCCAATCTGCTTGGCAGCCTCGTTGATCTGGGTCTTGAGAGGAGCATACGCATCGGTCTCTGCCTGATTCAGGAGTTTGGCAGCCTCAGCCTTGAAGGCGATGTTCTTCTCCATCAATTCACGCAGTTCAGCCTGGCGCTTCTCCAGGATAGTCTTGGCATACGAGCGCTGACCGTCAAGGAATTCCTCATACTTGGTATTAAACTCAGTTTCCACGCGCTTGGTTTCCTCATCATACTTTGCGCGGAGTTCATCCATATTATGCTTGGCTATTGCATAACCAGGCATGGTATGAAGCACCTCTTCATAGCTGAAATACCCAAAACGCAAAGACTGTTCTACAGGAGCCGACACTTGTGGATGAGCAGACTGCTGAGCCGAAGCCGCAACGGGCATAAGCATAAAGACCAAAGGCAAGAGTATCTGTTTCATGAGTTACACCTTTTAGATAATGAAAATAAATAATGACACCTTATTATATATATAAGAGAAACAAGGGCAAGCATGTATGCCTGCCCTTTTTATTCTATTGTCCAACCAGTAATCGGTTACTTGATCTTAGACTGAACTTCCTTGGTTACATCTACGACGTTAGAGCCTGTGTAAATAGCAGCACCCTCCTCGAAGATATAAGTATAGTTGCCAGCCTTTCCTACAGCGTCAATGGCAGCACGCACCTTGGCTACGATAGGCTGCATCAGCTCGTTGCTCTTCTTCTGCAACTCCTGCTGACCATCCTGGTAAGCCTGCTGAATCTTCTG
>ERZ779737.805-NODE-805-length-27227-cov-5.806234_pt1 | contig 27227 bp, 25 predicted proteins | sample MGYA00511889_ERZ779737 | MGnify/ENA primary metagenome ERZ779737 (study PRJEB29588, sample SAMEA2163575) | human gut metagenome | biome: human gut; feature: human-associated habitat; material: faeces | place: Denmark | collected 2008/2010 ... | reverse complement strand
AATCAACATCTCTTCTATCATCCGGACTTTAACCGTCGGTTTCAGAATTTCACTGAATCAGTCCCTCGAAAGGGAGTCGCGGACTATAACCGCCGGTAGGGAATTGCACCCTGCCCCGAAGAACTTTTTCTTATTTGATTTGCATACATACCATAACACGTTTGTTTTTCAAACGCAAGTCCTTATTTTTCCTCTGTCACCTTAATGACCAGCGTCTCGTACCTGCCTAAAAGGATCTCCCCAACGCACAGCTCGTCCGTATACAGGTTCCTGCATTCCCGGTGAAGTATGATCTTCTGGGGCTTTCTGTCATAATTAAGCAAAAATACATAGCAGTCGTTTCCCTTTTTGCGGACGGCGATCTCGCAGCTCTCCGGCAAAGTCACAAGCTCCCTGTAAGGCTCTTTCACTCCCAGCTTTTCCATAAACAGAGCTGCCGCTTCCTCCGTAAATGCGCTTCCATAATAATAAGCCCTGCCCTTTCCATAGGGATGACAGATTAACGCCGGCCATCCGGCATCATCCCCTGTTGCATAGCTTCCCACAACCTTAGCATTCTTATCCTCCGGGGCAAGCAGATCCGTAAATACACTGGCCTCAAACTGATCTCCGTCCCAGTCCACCATGACCTGCCCGGCATCCGGGGAAATCAGGGAGTACTCGGGAATATCCGTTCCCGTAACCTCAGCAAGCAGCGCCGGAAGCCTGTCCGTCACGCAGTGGCCGTTTTCATCCTTGTACCCGCTGCGGCATCCTATAACCAGAGTTCCCCCTTCCTTCACATACTGCTCTAAAAAGGCGGCCCGCTCCTTTGTCATGATCGTTGCATGAGGATAAAATAGAACCTGATATTTTTGAAGCTCCTCGATCCCCTGTTCCTCTGTAAGGTACACATAATCTAAAGGAGTATGGGTTTTCTGGGCAGCCGCATAAAGCGCCTTCTGGCTTACGCTGTCCACTCTTCTGTGCCAGTTGTCGATCTCTGCATCCCAGATATTGTCATAGTCCTTCAGAATTCCCACTTTGGCTTCGTACTGTGCCCCCGCCACTTCCGAAAGCTTTTCCATTTTCTCATGGATCGCCCTGATCTCTGCCAGTCTCCTGTTCTCCCTTCCGGAATAGTCCAGGATCCCATGCCAGTACATTTCCGTACCAAAGGTACAGGTTCTCCACCTGAAATAACTGATATAGTCGGCGCCATGGGCGATGGACTGCATGGTCCACAGCGTGATCTGTCCCGGTCTTGGTGTGGGCGCTTCCAGTCTTGTGTTCCAGCCGCAGGCTCCTGACTGCTGCTCCATGATCCCAAAGATCGGGGAAATAGCCCGGATCTCGCTTAAATTCCTGCTCCACTTGCGGTCTCTTAATTCTTCCGGCTTATCCGTATACATATCCAGGCAGAATGCAAAATCAGGATAGGAATCATAGGTGTAAAAATCAAGACTTTCCCTGGTCAGCTGATGATTGTCAATATGGGCAAACAGCCCGTTGGTGGTTATAAAGTCATCCTTCTTACAGTAAATCCTTAAAATATCGCTTTGCATTTTGGCAAAGCTTCTCACACTTGCCGAAATAAAGCGGATATAATCCAGCACCTGATGAGGATTGACCGAATTGCTGTAGGTGTATCTGGGGACAAAGATTTCCTCAAAATCGGTGTAGGTCTGGTTCCAGAACACCGTTCCCCAGGCCTTGTTTAAAGCGTCCAGATCCCCGTACTTTTCCCTGAGGAAAAGACGGAAGGCCTTCGTATCACTTTCTGAATAAAAAACATCCTTTTCACAGTTAAGCTCATTGTCGATCTGCCAGCCGATGATATTCTTCCTGGGCCCATAGTGGGATGCAAATTTTTCGGTGATCCGGGCGCAAAGCTCCCGATACTTGGGAGAATTATAATTGTAATGCCTTCTGGTTCCATGGCGGTACAGATTTCCCTGAATATCCGCATTGAGCACCTCCGGATATCTTTCCGTCAGCCATGCCGGAGGCGTTGCCGTGGGAGTACAAAAGATCACCTTCATTCCCAGTTTCTCGGAAAGATCCAGGAAATCATCCCAGAAATCAAAGGTAAAGTTCCCTTCCGCAGGCTCTACCTTACTCCACGAAAACTCTGCAACGCGGATCACTTCAATGCCGCATTCCAGCATCCTTAAAAGATCCTCCCGCCACATTTCCTTAGGCCAGTGCTCCGGGTAATAACAGGTTCCCATCACCAGTCTCTGTTCATTTAAGATTGCGCGCATTTTGTTCCCTCCTCGTAACGTAAGATCCTAATAGCGGTAATAAGGGCTTCCTCCACAGCAAAGACCTCCGCCTCCGCAGCAGAGATTACAGATCAGATTGGCAATGCAGAGCTTTAAGCAAAGACCGTTCCCACCTGTATAGGGCTGCCCGTAAGTATACTGTTTCTGCCGGTACCAGGAACCTCCGTTCTCAAACTGATAAACCAGATTGCTGTAATCACTGTTTCCGGGCTCCATTGCCGCTGCCCTTCTTGCATGCTCTAAGGCCGATACCTGATTTCCAAGTCCTGCATGGGCAAGGGCGCTGTAATAATACCATCTGGCGCTTTTCTGGCTCTCCTCCATTCCATCCAAAACCGTGCGGGCCTCTTTATAATAACCGTTTCGCACATAGTTGCCTGCCGCCCTTAAATGGTTGTCCTCCTCGTAGCCTGCACCGGTGCTTCCATAAGCCCCCGAAAAATCCCAGCCGGCAAAACCGCCAAAAGGCCCATAATCCGATGAGCTTCCGGAACCGCCCCCGTAAGAGCTGCCTCCATAGGAACCGCCTCCATAAGAACCACCTCCGTAGCTGTAGCCCTCCGATCTGGCTTTCATGATCTGCTGATATGCCTGCTGGATCTCCTTAAATTTTTCTTCTGCCTCTTCCTTATTGGGATTATTGATGTTGGCATCCGGATGGTATTTTCTGCTCAGGGCCTTATATGCCTTTTTAATTTCCTCTTCTGTCGCGTTTCTGGAAACGCCTAAAACATCATATGGGTCACGCATGGCTCTTTCAGTTCCCCTTTCTGCGTTTCTGGCTCACCATCTCGTAGCGGTACCAGACGCCGGAATACAGAATATTGCGAAGGATCTCCGCATTCTCAAGAATGGGAAGCTTTTCAAACTCCTTGCAGCATCCCGCCATCATCATCGTTAAAATAGTTTTCATTTCTTCTTCAAAATCAGGATCTGAAAATTTACGGATCAGGGGATTATATCTGCCCTTTTCCATATCCTCCTCCACATCCTCATAGGCATCCATAAGATAAATAAATTTCCCCAGGAAAAATCCCATAGTTCTCAGGCTTTCCTGCCATTCATCCTCGCAGCATGCCATGATCTCTCCCATGACCTCTCCAAAAAGGCCGGCCATAAAATCCACATCCTGGTTATTTTTCTTTTCCTCCTGTGAAAGCTGCCTCATCAGACTGCTGATCCTGCGGCTTTTTTCACTATACTTTTCATGGATCCTTGCATAAGCTCCCTTCAGCAGCTTTTCATAGCAAAGACTGGCAGCCTTTCGCTCATCCTCCCAGTCATCCTTACATTTATAGTAAGTAAAAAGAATGTTCATGTCAGCGCCGTAGTCGGAAAACACATTTTTCCTGACCAGATGCTTTTCAAAGGGATGGGCAATGCACTTTACCTGTGCAAGCTCTGTGTCAGGCTCATAAAGGCTGCTGAGCAGCATGACCAGAAAGGTCATGTCATAAGAAAGGCTGATCTGCCCCAGCTTTCCGTAATTCTTTTTCAGCGCCTGGCACAAGCCGCAGTAATAAGAGTGATAAATATCAAACTCTTTAAATTTCATTTCTCCTTTATTGATGATAATATATCCAAACATTCCTTTTTCCGCCTAACTTCTTCTGATAAAGGTCTGTCCGCATTTGGGACATCTGATCTCGATCTTTCCCTTTCCCCTTGGGATCCTGATCTTCTGCTTACAGGATGGACACTTGTAAATATGATGGGTCTTACGCTGCTTTGCCGCCTTCTTCCATCCGGCAAATTTCTGTCTTACCTTATATTCATAACGCAGATAAACGGAATTTTCCGCCTGTCTCTTATAAATGTTGCGGGAGAACATCCGAAAGTAGGACCATACTAAAATGGCGATCCCCACCAGATAAAACGGCCTTACTCCAAACAGGGAGATCAAAAGGCTGATCATCACAAGCACCATTAAAAACCTGTTCAGCTGGTCGTTTCCATATCTGCCCTGCATAAAACGGTAAAATTTTTCCTTCATCTGCTTTCACTCTTTTCTTTTATTCTGATTTCCATGTTATTTTTTATCCTACTTCATTTTTTTTCATAAAGCAATTAACGTAATGTAAAAGAATATAAATATTCTCTAAAAAAACCTCCTGAAACTGCTGGCAGCGCCACACCCGGCAAAGCCTGCAGCCTCAGGAGGCAAATTTTGTTTTTTCTTTAGGACTTTTTCTGCTGTTCCTGTCCGATCCGCATGGTCAGGCTGATCCTCTTCTTTTGCACGTCCACGGAAAGCACCTGGACATCCACAATATCCCCTACGCCGACCGCCTCTAAGGGATGCTTTATAAACCGATCCGTGATCTGCGAAATATGTACCAGTCCGTCCTGATGAACGCCGATATCCACAAATACCCCGAAATCAATGACGTTGCGGACCGTACCCTTTAAGATCATACCGGGCTTTAGATCCTTCATATCCATTACATCGCTGCGCAGGATCGGCGCCGGCATGCTTTCTCTTGGATCCCTGGAGGGCTTTTCCAGCTCCTTTAAAATATCCGTAAGGGTGATCTCTCCAATTCCCAGTTCCTTGGCAAGAAGGGGCTTATCCTTGATCTTTCTTTCCAGGTTGCCGGATAAAACAGCTTCTCTTTCCTGCGCTTTCGTTCCTTCCCTGGAAGCTGCCTTGTTTTCCTCAGGGTCTAAGGCCATGGTCATGCCGCCCATAGCGGCTGCAAGGGCCTTCCCCATGGCTGTATTTGTGTTGCGGATCACAACCTTCTGCCTGCCGCCTCTTTGCTCTCTGCGCTCCGGCGCCTTCTGGGCCGGCTTTTCTGCCGCCTTTGTCTTTGCTGCCAGCTTCTGCGCCTTTTTCACATCCTCCATGGTAAGCCCCAGCTTTTCCAGAAGCTTTCCGGCAGCCTCATAGGATTCCGGATGCACGCTGGTATTATCCAGGGGATTATCCCCGTCAAGGATCCTAAGAAAGCCCGCACACTGTTCGTAAGCCTTAGGCCCCAGCTTTGGCACCTTCAAAAGCTGGGCGCGGTTTTGAAACCGTCCGTTCTGTTCCCGGTAATCCACAATATTTTTTGCAATGGTCTTGGAAATTCCCGAAATATATTCCAGCAGGGAAGCTGAAGCCGTATTCAGGTCAACCCCCACTTTATTAACGCAGTCCTCCACTACGCCCTCCAAAGCCTCTCCAAGCTTTTTCTGGTTCATGTCATGCTGATACTGCCCCACGCCGATGGATTTGGGATCGATCTTCACCAGCTCCGCAAGAGGATCCTGCAGTCTTCTGGCAATAGACGCTGCGCTTCGCTGTCCTACGTCAAAATTAGGAAACTCCTCTGTGGCAAGCTTGCTTGCGGAGTAAACGGAAGCTCCCGCTTCGCTGACGATCACATACTGAACCGGTGTGTCTAATTCCCGGATCAGCTCCACGATCACCTGCTCCGATTCTCTGGATGCCGTTCCGTTTCCCACGCTGATCAGGGATACTCCGTATTTTTTGATCAGGCGCTTTAACTCTGCCTTGGCTTCCGTCACCTTATTTTGAGGGGCCGTGGGATAGATCACCTTGGTGTCTAACACCTTTCCTGTGGGATCTACCACTGCAAGCTTACAGCCTGTACGGAATGCCGGATCCCAGCCCAGCACCACCTTTCCTGCAATAGGAGGCTGCATCAGAAGCTGCTCCAAATTCTTGCCAAAAACAGAGATAGCTCCATCCTCGGCCTTTTCCGTCAGCTCGCTTCGGATCTCTCTCTCAATGGCAGGGGCGATCAGTCTTTCATAGGCGTCCCGGATCACCTCCGTAAGAACCGGCGTTGTATACTCATTTTCACTGGTGATCACCTTTTTTGCCAGATACTGCAAAATACGTTCCTCCGGCGCAAGGATCTTCACTGTCAGGAACTTTTCTTCTTCCCCCCTGTTCAAAGCCAGGATCCGGTGTCCTGCCGCCTTTTTTACCGGCTCCTCATAATTGTAATACATCTCATAGACACTCTGGGCCTTCTCATCCTTGGCCGTACTTGAGAGAATGCCTTCCTCCATGGTGATCTTACGGATATAAATACGATAATCCGCTTCATCGGAAATCATCTCCGCAATAATGTCCATGGCCCCTGCAAGAGCGTCCTTTTCACTTTTTACTTCCTTTTCCTCACTTATATAGTTTGCCGCTTCCTGCTCTAAGGGTGCGGCAGCATTCTGCATCAGCACATAATCTGCAAGAGGTGCAAGTCCCTTTTCCTTTGCAACGCTGGCTCTCGTTTTCCTTTTGGGCCTGTAGGGACGATAAAGATCCTCCACGACCACTAGGGTTTCTGCTGCCAGGATCTTTTCTTTTAACTCCGGCGTCAGCTTCCCCTGCTCCTCAATGCTTCCGAGCACCTGCTCCTTCTTTTCCTCCAGATTGCGCAGATAGGTGAGCCTTTCGTGGAGATTACGAAGCTGCTCGTCATTTAACGACCCGGTAGCTTCCTTCCGGTATCTTGAAATGAAAGGGATGGTATTTCCCTCGTCAATCAGCTTTACAGCAGCCTCTACCTGCCACTTTTCTACCTTTAACTCTTCTTTCAGAGTTTTCATGATATCCATCTTTATCACCATGTCCTTCCAAACCCTGCAGGCCTTAGGCCGCAGGTGCAAATTTGCGCGTGAAAAATTTATTCTTCCTTATTTTCCCCCGCTCATCTTATCATAACGAAAGAAGGAATTTTTTTCAAGAAAGGATTTTGCCGGGAACAGGAAGGAAAGGCTTTTCCGGCAATTATGATGTTGTCACCACTTTAGGAACGTGTTACTATAGAAGTGAGATTATAGGACAAGAGAGTGTGTTATGGACAGCAATCAAAATTATCATTCATCCAATATGCAAAACCCACAAAGCCCCTATCGCTCCGGCAGCTTTCCAAACCCCGGAAACACCATGGCGATCGTTTCCCTGATACTGGGGATCGGGTGTGTGGGAACTATTTTTACCGTATACCTTCCCTTTGTGCTGGGAAGCCTTGCGATTATCTTTGCCATTCTGTCTAAGGGCTATGGCAAAAAGATGCTGGGAACTGCCAAGGCCGGAATCGGCATCAGCATTGCCGGGATCATTCTTGTTTCTGCTATGATCAGCGCTTTAGTGGGCGTGATCCTTTCCAGCAGCCGGGATACCCTGATCCGTTTTGGACAGCAGGTGGATCAGCAGCTTGAATCGCAGACGGGCCTTGATCCGGAGGACATTCTCGGCACCTCCTATGAAGAGATCATGCGGGAATATGCGGATCTTTTGAACAAATAGCTTATGCAGCAGAAAGTGAGGCACTCATGAGTAATCTGACGATCGGAACTTCTATTTACAATAATCCTTTTGCAGGGGGATACGGAAGCGGCGTACAGCCATTCTCTTCCCAGCCCTCAAAGGCAGTGGTAAATCCCGGAGAATCCACTGAGGTTTCTCCCGGCCGGAAATCCTCCCCTGCCCAGTGTGAGACCTGCAAAAACCGCAAATATCAGGACGGCTCCGACGAAATGGTGTCCTTTAAATCGGCATCCCATATTTCGCCAAAAGCTTCTGCTTCCAAGGTTCGGGCCCATGAGCAGGAGCATGTAAGCAACGCTTATACCAAGGCCGCAAAGGCGGGCGGCAAGGTGCTTTCTGCCTCTGTCACCCTGAAAACCGCTATCTGCCCTGAATGCGGCACCAGCTATGTATCCGGCGGCACCACCTCTACCCGGATCCAGTACTCTGATGAGAGCAATCCCTATGTCCAGAACAAAAAGGCTCTGGATGCCGCATCCCTGATCGGACAAAATCTGGATCTGGCAGTTTGATCCTGCCTCAGACATTCTATTTTTTACAACAGGAGTTTTAGCAATATGGAACACTATTTATCCTCAACCAGCTTAAAAGCTCAGGCCAAGGGACAATTATTCGGCAAATACGGCGTGCTGATTGGCGCCCTTTTATTACAGCTTCTCTGCACGGAGCCTCTTCAGTTCATGTGTACGCTGCTGTTTGGGCAGAGCACCCCTTTCTTTGTGATCTTAAGCAGTGCTGTGACCTTTCTGATCAGTCTTTACAGCGGTTTGTTTTCTGCGGGGGAAGCCTTTCTTTATTTAAAGGTCTCCTGCAACCAAAAGCCCAGGATCAGCGATCTGTTTTTCTGCTTTAAAAACGATCCCATAAAAGTGATAAAGCTTCAGGCTGTGCTGGCAGGCATTTCCACCCTTGCCATGCTTCCGGCATCCCTGGCAGCATGCTTTCTGGACACCACCGCCCTTGTAGGCTCATCTGTAAGCACCACCCTTCCCTCCGGAAGCGGCGGTCTGTTTCTGCTCTATGCGATTTTCCTGGTGATAGGCCTTGTGATCCTGGTATATGCTTCCCTGGTCTTTTCCCAGTGCTACTATCTGATGCTGGATTTTCCCGATTATACTGCGGGAGAGCTTTTAAAGATGAGCATGCAGTTGATGAAGGGACATAAAGGAAGACTGTTTTATATCAGACTTTCCTTTCTCCCCCTGATGCTTCTTGGTCTTTTCTCCTGCTGCGTGGGCTTTCTGTGGGTATCTCCCTATATGCAGGCCGTAAACGCAGGCTTTTATCTTGATCTGATCAAAAAACAATCCCCACGATAAAAATGAGCCATCAGTTTTCTGATGGCTCACTTGTATTAATCCATTTTAAATAAGCATTGATAAAGGGATCAAGCGCCCCGTCTAACACCGCATCTACATTTCCGGTCTCGGCATTCGTCCGGTGATCCTTCACCAGCGTGTACGGCTGCATAACGTAAGAACGGATCTGGTTTCCCCAGCCGATCTCCTTTACCTCTCCCCGGATGTCGGAGAGCTTTTCCGCATTTGCTTCCTTCTTGAGCATATAGAGCTTTGCTTTCAGCATCTGCATGGCCTTATCCTTATTCTGGAACTGGGAACGCTCATTCTGGCACTGCACCACGATCCCTGTAGGAATATGGGTAATACGGATCGCAGATGAGGTCTTATTGATATGCTGGCCTCCTGCGCCGCTGCTTCGGTAAGTATCGATGCGCAGGTCATCATCATTGATCTCTACATCCACATCCTCTTCTATATCCGGCATAACATCCAGGGATACAAAGGAGGTCTGTCGTTTTCCCTGAGCATTAAAGGGAGAAATACGCACCAGTCTGTGAACGCCCTTTTCCGATTTCAGATAGCCATAGGCATTGGTTCCATTCACCTGGAAGGTAACCGACTTGATCCCGGCCTCATCTCCATCCAGATAGTCCAGCACTTCCACAGAAAAGCCCTTTCTTTCTGCCCATCTGGTGTACATACGGTACAGCATGGAACACCAGTCGCAGCTTTCTGTTCCGCCTGCTCCTGCATTCAGCTTTAAAATTGCATTGTCGCTGTCATATTCTTCTGACAAAAGGGTACTGATCCTGATATCCTCATATTTGGAAATGAAATCATCAAGCTCCTGCCGGATGTCTGCAGCAAGCTGTGCATCCTCCTCTTCATTTCCCATTTCAATTAAGGTTTCGATATCCTCATACTGGCTTTCCAGCCCGTTTATGGTATCTACAATATCCTTCAGGTTTTTCAGTTCCTTCATCTTCTGGTTAGAGATATCCGGATCATCCCAGAAACCGGGAGCCTCCATTTCTCTTTCCAGCTCTTCGATCTTCTTTGACTTATTTGCTAAGTCAAAGTGAATCCCTCACTTCCGCTAAAGGGCTTTTGTAGGTCTGAAGCTCAAGCTTCATCTGGTCTAGTTCTACCACCTTGCGTCACCTCTTTCTTTTTTTAATTTAGCAGGCGCTACTTTCTGCCGCAGCACTGCTTATACTTTTTCCCGCTTCCGCAGGGGCAGGGATCGTTTGGATAAATCTTTGCCTTTTCTCTCTTTACAGGAGCCTTCACTGCGGAATCGTCCTTATTGGTACCGGTCACCTTGGCAACCTGTTCTCTCTCTACCTTCTGCTCTACCCTTACATGGAACAGCAGCCTTACCGTCTCTTCCCGGATGTTCTGGGTCATCTCATCAAACATTTCGTAGCCGCTGAGCTTGTATTCTACCAGCGGATCCCTCTGTCCATAAGCCTGAAGGCCTACGCCCTGTCTGAGCTGTTCCATATCGTCAATATGATCCATCCACTTGCGGTCGATCACCTTAAGCAGGATCACACGCTCTAATTCCCTGATTGCTTCCGGCTCCGGGAATTCTGCTTCCTTTGCCTCGTAAAGCTTAACCGCCTCTTCCTTCAGCTGCTGCTTTAAAGCGTTCTTCTTAGGCGTATTGATCCGCCCTCTGTTCACAGGCTTTAAGGGAATGGTGGGAAGCAGCAGGGAATTCAGCTCTTCCAGGTTCCACTCATCATAATCCGTATCATCCCCGATCACAATATCTACTGCATTTTCAGCAATATCCGTGATCATCTTATAGATCACGTCACGCATGCTTTCCCCGTTCAGTACCCGGCGGCGCTCCTCGTATATGATCTCTCTCTGTTCATTCATTACCTGATCGTATTCCAGCAGGTTCTTTCTGATGCCAAAGTTATTGCTTTCGATCTTCTTCTGGGCCGATTCAATAGCGTTTGTCAAAGCCTTATGCTCGATCTCCTGTCCTTCCGGAATTCCAAGGGCGTTAAACATATTGATCAGACGCTCGGAACCAAACAGCCGCATCAGATCATCTTCCAGGGAAATGTAGAACTTCGACTCACCGGGATCTCCCTGACGTCCGGAACGTCCGCGGAGCTGATTGTCTATACGTCTTGACTCATGACGCTCTGTACCGATGATCTTTAATCCTCCTGCTTCCTTGGCTGCGTCATCCAGCTTGATATCCGTACCACGGCCTGCCATGTTGGTTGCAATGGTAACTGCACCGTGAATACCGGCATCTGCAACGATCTCTGCCTCCAGCTCATGGAATTTTGCATTCAGCACCTTATGCTGGATCCCCACCTTGGAAAGCAGACGGCTGATCTCCTCTGAGGCCTCGATGGTAATGGTACCTACCAGAACCGGCTGTCCCTTTGCATGGGCCTGCTGAACCGCTTCCACAATGGCTGCCAGCTTTTCCTTCTTGGTCTTGTATACTGCATCATGCAGATCCTTACGGATGACAGGTCTGTTCGTAGGGATCTCCACAACATCCATTCCATAGATCTCGCGGAATTCCTTTTCCTCTGTAAGAGCCGTACCGGTCATACCTGCCTTTTTGTCAAATTTATTAAAGAAGTTCTGGAAGGTGATGGTTGCAAGAGTCTTGCTCTCCCTCTTTACCTTCACATGCTCCTTGGCCTCGATGGCCTGATGAAGTCCGTCGGAATAGCGTCTTCCCGGCATGATACGTCCGGTAAACTCATCCACGATCAGTACCTGGTCGTCCTTTACCACATAATCCTGATCCCGGAACATCAGATTGTTGGCGCGCAGCGCCAGAATAATATTATGCTGGATCTCAATATTTTCAGGATCGGCAAGGTTCTCGATCTGGAAGAATTTCTCTACCTTCTCAACACCCTGTGCCGTCAGATTTACGATCTTGTCCTTCTCATTTACAATAAAGTCGCCGGTCTCTTCTCTTTCCACGCCCATAATGGCGTCCATTTTGGAAAGATCCTCCATATCCTCGCCGCGCTTCATCTGCTTGGCAAGCACGTCACACACTTCGTAAAGCTTCGTGGATTTTCCACTTTGACCGGAAATGATAAGAGGCGTTCTGGCTTCATCGATCAGGACGGAGTCCACCTCGTCAATGATGGCGTAATGAAGATCCCGCAGTACAAGCTGCGCCTTGTAAATTACCATGTTGTCACGCAGATAATCAAAACCAAGCTCATTGTTGGTCACATAGGTAATGTCACAGGCATAAGCCTCCCTGCGCTCCTCTGCCTTCATGCTGTTTAATACCACGCCCACAGAAAGTCCCAGGAATTTGTGTACCTCGCCCATCCACTCTGCATCACGCTTTGCCAGGTAATCGTTGACGGTAACGATATGTACCCCTTTCCCCTCCAGCGCATTCAGATAAGCAGGAAGCGTAGATACCAGAGTCTTACCTTCACCGGTTTTCATTTCTGCAATACGTCCCTGGTGCAGGATGATTCCACCGATGAGCTGTACCCGGTAATGCTCCATATTGAGAACTCTCTTGGCTGCTTCCCTTACTACCGCAAATGCTTCCGGCAAAAGATCATCCAGGGTTTCCCCTGCGGCAAGTCTCTTTTTAAACTCATCAGTCTTTGCTGTCAGCTCTGCGTCAGAAAGAGCCTGCATGGAAGGACGAAGCTCCTCGATCTGGTCAACCAGCCCTTCAATCCTTTTCAGCTCCCGTTCACTATGTGTACCAAATACCTTTTGAATAAAATTCATATGCCTGTTTCCTCTTATATGATGTTTACTAAGCAGACAGCCTTATCCCGGGCAATCAGCCCATAAGGCTATCCATGTCTGTCCAAGAAATGCGTAAAAAAATAAAACCGCAAACCTTATTGTATCAGATTTACGGTTTTTATTCAACTCTTCAAATATTATAGTTTTGTTAAATATTCGCAGGATACGCCTCTATTGCACCTTGGAAAAAAGAATTCTGTCGTTGTTCATTTCTTTTCCAGCCTGCTTCGCAAACTGCTCTAATAGATCATCTACCGTCATGCTGCTGCGCTCACTGCCGCAAACGTCCAGAACGATGTTTCCGCTGTCCATCATCAGGGTACGGTTCCCAAGCGTCAGCGCCTGGTTCATGTTATGGGTAACCATCAGACAGGTGATCTGTCTTTCACTGACGATCTTTCTGGTAAGCTCAAGCACCTTCTCTGCGGTTGCGGGATCCAGCGCCGCCGTATGCTCATCCAAAAGCAGGATCTTTGGCGTCACCATGGTCGCCATCAAAAGGGTAAGGGCCTGCCTCTGTCCTCCGGACAAAAGACCTACCGGCTGCTTCATCCGATCCTCAAGTCCCATATCAAGAAGGGAAAGCTGCTCCCGGAACTTCTTCTTGTCTGCGCTGCCTACCCTGCTGAAATAGGCATTTCTGGATGTAGATGCACGCAGATAGGCAAGAGCCATGTTCTCCTCAATGGTCATATGGGGAGCCGTTCCCCGAAGGGGATCCTGGAACAAATGGCCGATCACCCGGCTTCTGATGTATTCCTTCTGATAGGTAATGTCTTCCCCGTCAAGCATGATCAGGCCCTTATCTGCAAAAAAGGCGCCTGTTATGGCATTAAACAAGGTGGATTTTCCTGCTCCGTTGCTTCCTACAATGGTTGCAAAGTCCCCTCTTTTCAGGGTCAGATCCAGATTTTTCAAAGCACACTTTTCGTTCACGGTTCCCGGATTAAAGGTCTTGCTTACATTTTTCATGACCAGCATATAGCTGCTGTAATCTGCCATTATGCGTTACCTCCTTTTCCGTCTCCCCGGATCTGTTCCAGATAGATCTGATTTTCCTGCTTTGCCACCTTCTTCTGCCTTGAAAAGTAATATCTCTTTTTCAGGTAAGGAAGCGCAATGGCAACTGCTACGATAATAGAAGAAACTAACTTCAGGCACTCTGCAGGAACGTTCATCCTCAGGGCAATGGCTACGATAAAACGGTACAGACAGCTTCCTAAAATTACGCCCAAAATCCGCTTCAGCATTCCCCCCTTGCCGATCAGGGATTCCCCAATGATCAGGCTGGCAAGGGCAATGGTCACCATTCCGGTGCCCAGGTTAATGTCACAGGATTTCTGGTACTGTGCCAGAAGCCCTCCTGAAAGGGCGGTCAGTGCATTGGCCACGCAAAGACCGATGGTGATCATGAATCCGGTATTGATACTGGAAGCCCGCACCATATCCGGATTGTCTCCGGTAGCACGGATGGAAAGTCCCAGCCTGGTGTTTAAAAACAGGGAAACCAGAACGCCGATCAGGATCACGATCACAGCTGCAACGATCAGCTTATACCAGCTTCCTCCAATGGCTGCCTTTGCCCAGGTAAATACGGATTCACAGTTAAACAGATTTAAGTTGGAGGCAAAGCCCATCACTGCAATATTGATCGTATAAAGACCTGTGTTCACAATAATTCCTGCCAGGATCGACTGAATTCCCATTTTGGTCTGCAAAAAAGCCGTTACAAAGCCCGAGCACACGCCTGCCGCCATGGCTGCAAAAAGCCCCAGTATGGGATGGCCTGCAATGGTCACCGTGGCGCAGACCGCACAGCCAAGTGTAAAACACCCATCCGTGGACAGATCTGCAATATTTAAGATGGTAAATGAAATGAACAGTGCCAGCGCCACAAGAGCATAGATAAAGCCAAGCTCTAGTGCGCTCTGAACGATCGATAATGTAATAATGGACCCCATAATTCCTCCGTTAAAGCTCTTTCTTATTCAAATTCTTCTGCTGTGGTTGTCTCCACCAGGGAAGAACACATATCTGCAAAAACGCTGTAGTCAATTCCTACTGCTGCTGCGGTTTCTGTGTTGACGGTTACAATTCCTCTGTCAAGGATCTGTACCTTGGTTGCTGCCGGATCCGCACCGTTTACCAGGATGTCAACGACCATATCTGCGGTAGCGGTTCCAAGATCTGTATAATTTACGCCATATCCCATAAACGCACCGTTCAGGGCAAAGGAGTCTGCTCCGGTATAATGAGGGATCTTTGCATCTGTAAATTTCTCAAAGATGGAAAGCTCTGCTGTCATGACAGTGTTGTCCTGAGGAGTGAACACAGCGTCAACCCCCTCTGCAACCAGGGCGTCTGCTGCTGCCTGGATCTCTGCTGCGGTGGTACCTGTCTTTTCTACATAGGAAAGACCGTTGCTGTCGCAAAATGCCTTTGCATCCTCAATGGAGCCTAAGGAAGACGCCTGGCTCTTATCGTATAAAAGACCGATCTTTGCTGCATCCTTATTTGCTGCAAGGATCATCTTCATGATCATGTCGGTATCAATGGCATCAGAGGTTCCTGTAATGTTGGCTCCGGGTGCGTCATTGCTTGCTACCAGTCCTGCTCCTGCCGGATCAGATACTGCGGAAAAGACAACCGGGATCTGATTTTCCTCTGTTGCATTCTGCATGATCAGCGCTGCGGGAGTTGCAATAGGAATGATCACATCCACCTTATCTGCTACCAGATCTGCTGCAATCTGATTTAATACGGTGGAATCTGCCTGTCCGTTAAAGGTATAATCCTTATAATCAAAGGTTACCCCAAGCTCTGCTGCCTTTTTGTCAAGCTCTGCCTCAATGGCCTTTTCAATCTGGTTTAAGGAAGCGTCATCTACATACTGAACGATCCCTACCTTGTACACTGCGCCGGAAGCGTCTGCTGCCGGTTCCTCCGCTGCAGGCTCCTGTGCCTGTGCATCCTCTACAGCCTCTTCTGTTTCCTGCGTCTGTCCGCTCTCCTGCTGGGCGCTGCTGCCACAGCCTGCTAACATCATTGCGGTCATTGCCACTGCTGTTACTACTGCTACGATTTTCTTTTTCATTCTTTCTCCTCCATTCCTTTGGGTTTACGGTTTCCGGGGAGAGCTTTTTTCAAAAGATTTTGGAAATAAAAAAAGCTCTTCCCCCAACAAATGCTGGGACAAGAGTAATCTCCTGCGGTGCCACCCGGCTTGATGCACTATCTGCATCCGCTCAACGCATACCATCATATGCTGGATTTGGTAACGAAGTGTCCTCTCCGTCTCCTCTGGCTGCCTACGCAGTTTCGAGTCGCCCTCAGAAGTCCATTCCCCTAAGCTGTTCATGCTGCCTTCCACCATACGGCCGCTCTCTGTGATGAACCATCCACTTAACGTACTTGCTCTTCTTCAACAGTTTTCTTGTATCTTTTATAGCATATGCAAATCCAAAAGTCAACGCGTATTTATTGCTTTTTGTCGAAATCAGTGTTATTATTTTAACGATGTGTTTCATCTTTGAAAGGAGATCGAATTAAAATGAGTAAGACATTTGCTGATTTGATTGCAAAAGTAAACGAATGCGGCACCAAAAAGGTTGCTGTAGCGGTAGCCCAGGACTCCGCAGTTCTGGAAGCTGTTAAGGTTGCTAAGGACAGAAAGATCGCCGATGCGATCCTGGTAGGAAATGAAAGCGAGATCAGATCCATCGCTTCTTCCCTTAATATTGACCTTAGCGGTTTTGAAATCATTAACGTAGAGGATGTTACAGAAGCTGCGCACACTGCTGTAAAGCTGGTTCATGACGGCAAGGCTGATATGTATATGAAGGGTCTGATCGACACCAAGGGCTTTTTAAAGAGCGTTCTTGATAAGGAAGTTGGACTTCGTACCGGAAAGCCCCTGTCCCATGTATGCGTATTTGATGTGGAAGGGATCGATCACCTCCTCTTCCTTACGGACGTTGCCTTTATTCCTTACCCTACTTTGGAGGATAAGGTTCATATTATCAATAATACCCTTGAGATCACCAAAGCCTGCGGTATTGAAAATCCCAAGGTTGCGCCTCTTGCAGCCGTTGAGGTTGTCAATCCCAAGATGCCTGTTACGGTAGAAGCTGCAGAGCTTACCAAAATGAACAGAGAAGGACAGATCACCGGCTGTATCGTAGACGGTCCTTTATCCTTAGACCTTGCCATTGATGCAGAGGCTGCCAAGCATAAAGGCGCTACTGACCGTGCGATCCAGGGAGATGCTGATATTCTTCTTTTCCCGGATATCCACGCCGGCAACCTGGTTTACAAGGCAATGGTGCATACTGCCAAGGTTGTAAACGGAAATATCCTGACCGGAACCAAGGCTCCCGTTATCCTGACCTCCCGTTCCGACTCTGTTGAAGTAAAAGTAAATTCTTTGGCACTTGGCGCTGTTGTTGCAGAAGCAATGCGCAGAGACAACTAATTCAGGAGGAAAGCAAATGGCTATTAAAAGTTTAATCATCAATCCCGGTTCCACCTCCACCAAGATCGGTGTTTTTGAGGATGAGACCCTTTTATTTGAAGAAACCCTTCGTCATTCCACCGAGGAGATCGCACAGTATGCTTCTATCGTAGACCAGAAGGATTTCCGTAAGCAGATCATCTTAGATCTGCTTGATAAAAAGAATTTTGACATTAAGTCCCTGCAGGTTGTAGTTGGCCGCGGCGGTATGTTAAAGCCCATTCCCGGCGGCACCTATGCTGTCAGCGACGAGCTTTTACATGATCTGAAGATCGGTGTTCAGGGACAGCACGCTTCCAACTTAGGCGGCATCCTGGCAAGAGAGATCGGTGACTCCATCGGCGTTCCCTCCTTTATTGTGGATCCCGTTGTTGTGGACGAGCTCATTCCCATCGCCAGATATTCCGGTGTTCCCGAGCTTCCCAGAACCAGCGTTTTCCATGCGCTGAACCAGAAGGCTGTTGCAAAGCGTTTTGCCAAGGAGCAGGGAAAGGCTTATGACTCCTTAAATCTGATCGTTGTCCATATGGGCGGCGGCGTTTCCGTAGGCGCTCATGAAAAGGGCAACGTTATCGACGTCTTTAACGCACTTGACGGTGATGGCGCTTTTTCTCCCGAAAGAGCCGGTGCAGTTCCTTCCGGTGCTCTTGTAAAACTTTGCTATTCCGGCAAATATACGGAGAAGGAAGTTTACAAGAAGATCGTTGGAGGCGGCGGCTTTAACGCTTACTTAAATACCAACGATATGCGTGATGTAGAAAAGATGGTCGAGGGCGGCGATAAGAATGCCGAGGAAATCAGAGATGCCTTCATCTTCCAGGTTGCCAAAAACATTGGCTCCATGTCCTGCGTTCTTAAGGGCAAGGTAGACCAGATCATCATGACCGGCGGAATTGCTTATGACAAGCAGGTCATTGCAGGCTTAAAGGAAAGAGTGGGCTTTATCGCTCCTGTCACCGTATATCCCGGTGAGGACGAGCTTTTGGCTCTTGCCCAAGGCGCTCTCCGCGTACTGAACAAGGAAGAAGCTGCAAAAGAATATTAAGATTTTAAGTTAGTTTAAAACGGCTCCCGGAGCAAAGCGTAAGCTGCGGGAGCCGTCTTTTTTATGCTTTTGTCTGATCCAGCCGGTTTTGCAGATCTGCAAATAATTCCACATATTTCAGATTTGCGGTTTCATGCTGGTAGCAGGTCACATGAAGATTTAAGGGGATCTCCCTTCCTTCATAGGAAAAGGGCTCTCCGTTCTGCTTCAGGATCTTTGCCGCCATGGCTTCTGCGTATGCTTTGTCTTTTGAATTTGTAAGCGCAACAAACTCATCCCCTCCAATCCTGAAAACAATATCTTCCTCTCCTGCTGCCGTCTCCAGTCTGTTCATTGCCGTGAGAATGGCAAGATCCCCTGCCTTACGGGATATTTCATTGATCGGGATCAGGTTTTTGATATCCACTGCCACAAAATAACAGCTTTGCCTTTCCCGGATATCATCATACAGCTTACTGATATCCACCTTCTTTTTACTCTTCATCCTTTCATCCTCCATTAGTTCCTTTTCCAGCCGAAAAGCCGGAAACAGCTCATAGCGCACAGGATTTTTCCGATACTCGGAGGGCGTGATATTCCAGACGCTTTTAAATGCTCTTGTAAATGCCTCATGGCTGTTATAGCCATACTTAAGCGCCACATCCAGAATAGCTGCCTCCTCCGGATCTGCTGCAAGATCCCTGGCTGCTCTGCTCATCCGTCTTCTGATCACATAATCCCGGATACTCATATTGGTTGCAAATCTGAAAAGCTTTTCAAGGGTGGATTTTGAGCAATATAACCTGCGTGCGATTTCTTCTGTTTTGATATTTTCTGTCAGATGATCTTCCAGAAGTTCTAATGTTCTTGTGATCAGCACCAAATTTTCCATTGCCCGGTCTCCTCGATATCGTAGCCTTATTATAGCAGATCCATCCTGCTTCCTCTTGATATTTTGAGTAAACCCGTTTTCACTTGAAAATTTTCAATCTTATTTTAAGGAAAGGGCGGTATGGTATTTTCATTGAAAGGAGTACGGATTATGAAAAGACGAATTTACAGCTTACTTGCTCTTACCTTATCCCTGGCGCTTACCGCATGTTCCTCTGCCGCTTCCGCGGAACATACAGCCTCCGCTTCTGAAACCGAAGAGGCCGCTGCGGAAGCCTCCTCCGCACAGGAGACTGCCCAGGAAGAAAATACCAAAACAGTCACCGGAATGATTGCAAGCGTGGATGGAACAGAGGTTACTTTGCACCTTGGCGAAGCAAACTTACAGTTTTCCTCCGATCCCATGCCTCAAAAGGAGGACGGACAGGAAACGCCACCTGATATGCCAGAGGGAAACAGCGACAGCCAGACTCCTCCCGATAAACCGGACGAAAACGGGGACGGTCAGACTCCGCCCGACATGCCGGAAGGGGAAACTGTCACCTATGACCTATCCGACGTCGTAATTTATCAGGAGCAGGACTCCGGCACCGTTACAGCTTCCCTTGCGGATCTGACCCCGGGCGCATTTCTCCGGCTGGAGCTTTCAGATAAGGATGTGATCCTGTCAGCCACCATCCTGAATGGCTTTATGGATCCCGGAAACGGCGGCGGATTTGGGGGCGGCGGGTTTGGAGGCTCCGGCCAGGTAACCCAGGGAACTGCCCAGAATACCATTAACACAGACGGCGTTTATGAAGATGGAACTTATACTTCCACCGGAGATGACGAAAATGCCCTGCGCATTCAGGACGCCACCGTAACCCTAAACGCCATTACCGTGGATAAGTCCGCAGGAAGCAGCTCAAATACGGAGGACGGAGATTTCTACGGCATGAATGCGGCGCTGCTTGCAACAGACGGCGCACAGGCCACAATTTCTGATGCCGTCATCTCCTCCAGCGCCCAGAACGGGAACGGTGTTTTCAGCTACGGTGAGGGAAGCTCCACAATGTCCGTGGCAGGATTACCTATATATCCAGTCACGCCAAGCAGGAAAATCTTTATGCGGTCTATGAAACCACAGACCGCCACTACTGGACGGAGCTTGCACGATTTAATCAACAGGAATTTCTAAAAAGCGGTACAGATGGGAAATGTATCGAAGCAAGGGAACTGATTATAGCTTTACCGGAATCGTTTCCTGACCTATATTATTCCGACAAACTGTTACAGCTATTTACCAACCGCTTTAAGGAAAAGTATGGTGTGGAATGTGTATCAGCTCTGCACCACAACAAACGCAAGACCAACTATCATATCCATCTCATCTTTTCTGAAAGGGAGCTGTTACCGGAACCCATAGAAAAGATTGCCACACGCAATATGTTCTACAACGAGCAGAAAAAACATGTCCGAACTAAGAAAGAGATACTGGATGATAGTGGGAATGTCCGCAAGGGCTGTAAGATAATTAAAAAAGGGGAAGTCTATGAACGAACCTTATTTACCGCCAAGAACAAACTGTTTAAGCAGGAGCATTATTTAGATGAAGCGAAACACTTCTATACCGACCTTATCAATCTTCTAAGGGTAATACTGTCCACTTTATCCGCCACGTTTAACACCGCCTTTCAATAATTCCGGCATAAAAAAAGAGCCGGGATTTTTTCCGGCTCTTCGCGGCTCTACATTAGTCAATTACTTCTTAGCTCCTATAATCATGGAAACACACAAAAAAGCTGTCACACATACGATTGTTGTACAAATAATAGCGATCATTTTTCTTTTCTCCTTTCCTCGTAACCTATCTTGTAGGCTTTTTTTATAGAATCAACAAGCCAGTTTTGAAACTCTCCCGGTGTGTTGTATTCATCCGTCACGATTTTTTCGAGATCTGCAAGTCTGTTAATGTTCTCTTTTGCATCAATTACACCCGTGTTATATGCTACTGTTACTATATCCGCAACCGCTCCAGCGTTCTCCATCTTTTCCACCGTTGGCAATGTATGACCATACATTTTCCCATATATGGCGAGTTTGTGCTTTACTTTCTGCATCTCTACACCTCCACAAGCTCACTCGGGCAACAATCTAAGCACATAGCAATTTTACTAATTGTTTTTATTGTCGGCTCTCTCTGTCCCCTTAAAATGGCTGTTATTGTGGAATTTCGCGCACCGCATCCCCTTGCAAGCTGCGCTTGTGTCAAATTCTTTTCACACATCAGATCAATGATTTTTGCTTTGTTCGCTTTCATCGTGATACCTCCATAAACAGAAAAAAAGCCGGATGATTTACACCCGGCTCATGGCTCTACTTGTCTTTATTTGATTATATTTTATAGGATTTTTATAGATTTAACAATATTTTATCGGTAACACCGATTTTTTACCTTGAAAAAATAGGCTAACATGTGGTATATTGAAGATAGAAAAAGGGAAAGCCAGAGAAGCGGCTACCCTCAAGTAAATTTACAAACTGTTTTTACAAACAGCCGTCAACTACTGCGAATAGTTGGCGGCTATTTTCGTTTATCCTTGAAAATCTTATAGCAAAGACCAACAAGGGCAACAATGAATATACAAAACTGAATCAAATCAGAATATGTAATCATTGGCAACGCCCTCCTTTCTTTCGTCTGGAGGGTTAGCCCCTCCGATAAGAGGGTAAGCCGCCCGGCTCTCTGGTTTCCCATGTGTCTATATTATCATCTAGTAGTATCGCTTTCAATCAAATTCTGACCGGATCACCTTTTTTATTTTTGGAAAATTTACGGGGGTGGGTTGGCGGCGGCTCGCCCGGAAATACACCCCCCGCCCAGGGCCTCCGCTCCGTTCGCCCGGTTCTTTCTGTGTAGCTGCCATCTACAGCCAGGACGCACACCAGGATCACACAAAATCATGCTTTATTTCATATTTTGTCACAAGATTGTCACAAAAAGCATATAAAAAAGCCTCGGAGTGCTGATTTTACTAGCATTCCAAAGCTTTACATATCAAGTGTTTTTACTTGATATTCTCAATAAATTCTTTCATTTCTTCACTTATTTGCTCCTGCTTATAATTATGAACATAGTGTCCGCAATAAAGTTCAACAACAGTTGCATTTGACAGTTCAGAAGCATACTCTTTTTGTATCTCCGACCACTTTTCAATGCCTGTTTCTTTTCCGTCAGATACAAACATTAACATTGGTATATCAGGCTTAGGCGCTCCGTCGATCTTTTTGACGGCATCGGGGATAGCAAGACCTTCATTTATAACGTCATCGTTTACAGCTATTTTACAGGCTATTGCTCTGTATAAATCTTTATCATCTTCTAAAAGTCCTTGAGGAAGTGAACTGTCAGAATAGTAAAATCTGACGATCCCCAGTTCCCGTCCAATAGCCGCAATTTTTTCAAACCGTTCTGTTTTTGAAAAATTAAAGTTGTCATAAGAGCGTGGCAGAGACATATCAAGACCTACAATTGCTTCGACTTCATCTGGATATTCTTGTGCCCAAAGTATCGCTTCAAGTCCAGACATTGAGTGAGGGCAGAGGATAAATGGAGCATCAATTCCAGCCTTTGAAAGAGCTTCTCTGTCCTGCCTTAGTATTGTATCAAATGACCTCTCAGTATTTACTACATCACTGAAACCGTAGCCGAATTTTTCAACAACTACTATCCTATAATCATCAACTAACAAACTATAAAGACTTCTGAAATCAAGTATAGGAGAAGCAGTTCCTGAACCTGAAAGAAATACTAATGTATGTTTACCTTCTCCCTCAGAGTGTATGCACATATTGTGTCCGTCAACCTCTATCATTTCGCCAAGAGGTTCGTCCAATAGTGCCTTTTCCTTATTCATCATAATTTTATTGTATGTGAACACTATTAGCAAGAAAATGATTAGTAATATTATGATTACAAGTAGTACCTTTCCAATTATCTTAAATGCTTTTTTCATCTGAATACTACTCCTTAAAAATCAATCTTCATGAGCAAGCCGAGTGTCTACTCCTACCTTTCATTATACCACACTGCCCCCAAAAGTTCCAGTACAGTAAAGAGCCTTAACAGACAAACTGCAATTTCATTAACATCTTCCTCAGATATTTTGTCTGCATCAAAACGGTGAAAATAGGCTCACTGTTACAGATAGCTCTATCCGTTGCAATATCAGGATCATCTGGAATGTCTTCTGTTTCAGCCTTATACAGAATACCCATGATCTTTCTGCGGCGCTCTTTAAGTCCTCTGCACAGGTTTTCAGAGTCATCATCTTGACTTGTTGTGCCTATCGCTACATTGATACGAACTAAAAGAGCTTTCATCAGCAACAGAAATGATGTTGTTCTCTGCTGTCCGTCTATAAGCCCCAATACTGTATCGTCCTTTTGGCAGTTGATGATGATTGTACCGAAGAAATATCTATCCTTACTGTCACTATCAATGAAGTCTGTAATATCCTGCCACAGCTTATCGCAGTTAGTGATAGACCATGAGTAAGGTCTTTGATACTCTGGTATGGTAAATTTCGTATCTTCTTCTAATTTGAGATATGCACCGATTTTTCTGAGTTTTGGCTCAATACTCTTTGCCATAACAATAACCCTTCTTTCTGTTATTTCACCCTATATACTTTCTATGAGCAATCTTGACATTACTCTGCTTCACCATAGCATACTGTAATGTGGTATCTATCCGCCTATGACCGAGAAGCTGTTGAAGCTGCTCAATCGGCATACCCTTGTCGATTGCCATTGTAGCTAATGTACGCCTGAATTTGTGAGGGTGTGCTTTCTGTATGTTCAGGCGTTTACCGATTTTTCTGATTCTTACTTCCACACCGCCGATATTAAGACGTTTGTGCGGAGCTTTCAGCGATACGAAAAGAGCTTCATTATCGTCCGTCCTGCTGTCAAGATACTGCTTCAAATGCAGTTTGGTACGGGCATCAAAATAGACGATGCGCTCTTTATTGCCCTTGCCGAGAACTACACACTCTCGTTCCTCAAAGTCAATATCGGAACGGTTTAGCAGAACAAGCTCTCCGACACGCATACCCGTTGAAGCAAGCATATCAATCAACGCTAAATCACGCAAATCCGTACAATCATCACGCATCTGCTCCAATGCTTCATCGGTATAGGTATCCTTGATCGTGCTTGCGGTCTTGATCTTATGTATCCTGCGTACAGGGCTTTTCATAATATAGTTTTCTTCTTCGAGCCATGAGAAAAAGCTCGATAGTATGCGTCTTATGTTATCTATCGTAACACGGCTTGAATTGTTTTCTTCCTGATAGCTTGTCAGGTACTTTCGTAAATCATCAGTATCAATGTGCTTTATCTGCTTGCCGACAGCATCGAGCATATTGGTAATGGTCTTTTGATAGTATTTCAGCGACTTCTCTGAACAGCCCTCTATCCGCTTTGACGAAATGAATGAGCCAACAATCTTATCGTTGCAAAAAGAATCAAACAGGAATACCATGTAGAGCCTGTAGTCCACATGACCTGTCTGCATTATAATAAGGCGGAAATAGATGAGTTTGCCAATATTCTGACAGACGCAGGCCTGAAAAATATACTTGCGCTCCGAGGCGATAAAAATCCGAATATTGCGGAAAAGGAAGATTTCAGGCACGCTTCCGACTTAATTGCTTACATGAAAGCAAAGTGGGATTTCTGTTTTTTAGGGGCATGTTACCCTGAATGTCATCCCGAATCTGACGATCGGATTAGCGACGTAAAACATTTAAAAGCAAAGGTAAACGCAGGAGCCGAAGTATTGCTGTCACAGTTATTTTTTGACACCAAATTATTCTTCCGTTTTCAGGAGGATTGCAGAATCGCAGACATCAATACTCCGATAATTCCGGGTATTATGCCCGTTATCAATGCCTCTCAAATCAGGAGAATGATAACCATGTGCGGGGCAACCTTTCCGGTGCGTTTTCAGAAAATCATCCATAAATATGAAGATAACAAAGAGGCGCTTTTTGATGCGGGAATGTCCTATGCGTTAAGTCAGATTATTGACTTGCTTGTAAACGACATTGACGGAATTCATTTATACACCATGAATAACCCGCTTGTTGCAAGGCGGATATGTGAGGGTATACGCAATATTATATAACGATAACACCTTATAGAATGGAAACAGAAAAGAACAGGCTGACTGGAAATCAATATCCAAGTCAGCCCTAAATTTTATGTCATTTCAAAGGTTATAACTACTTTTTTACCATAACTCTAACGAATCTTCCGCATCCACCCACATCTGCATATTCCCCTCAAGATATAATCTTATATACTCAAGAGGCTCATCTATCGCCAAAGCATTTAAGGCACATTCAGAGCAGGGAGTGGTTTTCAATCCTTCTTCTGCTTCATTGCAGTCTATCCGTAAAAAGTAATCTGCATGGGTTATACATCAATGCTGTTATGGTGGATATTGTATGTTGCGTAAATCATATTCATTTTATCTGTCCTCTTTTCATTGTTTTTTTGAAAGCATTTCAAACAATTCTTCATATCCCATATGTATTGTGTTATAATTTGTTATGTGATTTTGTTTCCCTTATTTTTTCCCTTATCAGGGTTCATAATGACCTGCGGGAAGATATAATACAAGGGAAACAGTAAGGGAAAGTTCACTTGCCAAAACCTTAGCGTTTTCAAGGGTTAGCGGATATTTTAATAATACTTTATAACAACTAATATTTCCCTTAAAAAGCAGCAATTCTCAATTCCAGTTTATCTAACTGTTTTATGAATTAAAATCTACTGATTGTAATGATACAACACTTCTTTTCCATGCCTTTCAGCATACTCAATTTCTTTTTTCACAGATGTTCCAATATAACCATCCATATTTACAACATATATTCCATCACTTAAATCTATTTTTCTGTAATGAGCATCTTCAAGTTTTAAAAGTTCATCTTCAGTTGGAACAATATTATCTTCACAATATACACATTGTAATATATTATATCCTTTGCTTATTTCAAGGTCATAAGCAATTTTTTTCATATCTTCGGCAAATTTCATGCTTCCACAAATTGTATAAGTTTTCACCCAATCACCTCATCAAATTCCGATTTGTTGCTCACTTTTCGTATTCAAATTATACCATAAAACTTGTGAACAGTTCTACCGCAACTTTGGACTATATGAGAAAAGTCCGAACAGTTTTCTGCCCGGACTTCCTCGCTCAATCATAAATCAATTCCGCTTTCACAATCTCCTCTGCCTGTGCCTTGCAAGCGTTCATCTGCCGCACCCATTCCATTTGATTATCGGCTTTCAGTTGCTCGGTCACGCCGTACTGCTTTGCCAGCTTCGGCACGATCAGCTCCATGCGGTTTCGTGCCGCTTCTTAAATCTCGGCGCAATACTGCCTTACGTACACCCAGCGATCGGCGGGGCATTATTTTGGTGGAGATGGTGGGATTCGACGTTGGGCACGAAAACACGCGAAAATCGCATTTTTACGCACTTTTAAGACCGTTTTTACGCGTTTTTCACGTATTTTCACGCTCAAAAACCATAAAAAACGAATTCTTGTACCCAAATTGTACCTAACGATTTTTCAATAACTAAAAAACCACAATAAATTGCGGTACATAAAGCAAAAGACCCACCGAAATCGGTGGGTCTTTATTTTGGTGGAGACAATTGGAATTGAACCAATGACCCCATGCATGTCAAGCATGTACTCTAACCAGCTGAGCTATGCCTCCGTCCAACACACAATATTATAGCATATTCCGGACAAAAAAGCAAGCCCTTTTTATCAGTTTTTTTGTTTTTTTCGTTTTTTTAGCCGACGGCTTTACAGAGGCTTGATCTCCGATAATATCGGCGAGGCTACGATGCCTTCTTCATGCAGTCTGTACTCGGGGCACCAGCTGTCGCCGGAGGTGCGCCATGCTCCGGGCGAGGCGTAGGAAAGGTTCCTGTCGGCGCAATGGAGATGACCGAAGCCGTTCGTGCGCGATATCCAGAGCTCCACTTCGACGCGGTGCTTGCCTGCGGGGAGGTCGCCGAAGCGCACCTCATACGGCGCAAACGCGCCGGTCGTCGGCTTGCCGCCGTCGATGCTGCATTCGTACACCGCCGCGCGGTACTGCGGCAGGCGCAG
>ERZ779737.804-NODE-804-length-27328-cov-8.153522_pt1 | contig 27328 bp, 27 predicted proteins | sample MGYA00511889_ERZ779737 | MGnify/ENA primary metagenome ERZ779737 (study PRJEB29588, sample SAMEA2163575) | human gut metagenome | biome: human gut; feature: human-associated habitat; material: faeces | place: Denmark | collected 2008/2010 ... | reverse complement strand
CCCGACCTACACCCTTAGCAGGGGCGCCTCTTCAGCCTCTTGAGTACTACTCCATTGCTATAATATTATACCTTTTTTTCTTCTTTTTGTCAAACAATATGTAAAATCATTGAAAATTAAAAAATGTAAATAATTGCATACGAATTTAAATATTGGTAATAATATTTTTGAAAGGAAGATGAATAATATGCCAAAACTACAATGTAAAGTCAATCAATGCGCTCACAATGCAGACGGATTATGTGCTAAAAACTATATTGATGTTGATGGTCCTGAATCACATAATAAAAAAGAAACATCTTGTAAAAGTTATTTATTAAAAGACGTAGACACCTATAATTATGAATTTGCTGAAATGGGTAACAATCCATCTTTACAAACAGAAGTTTATTGCGATGCAATTAACTGTGTATATGAAAAAGGACAAAGATGTTATGCTGATCGTATTGAAATTGCTAATGTTGATTCAGAACAAAGTACGAATAAACAATCTAGAAAACCAGAAACCACTCATTGTAAAACATTTGAACCAAGAGACTAATTGATATGATGAAAATAGCTTTTATAGCTATTTTCTTTTTATTTGTTAAATACTTGCCTTTTTTTAAAATATTTGCTATAATAATAAAGCAAAGTTATAAAGGGGCATCGTACAACGGTAGTACACCGGTCTCCAAAACCGTCAATGTGGGTTCGATTCCTACTGCCCCTGCCAGTCTTAAATGGCGAATATGGTGAAGTGGTTAACACAGCGGATTGTGGCTCCGTCATGCGTGGGTTCGAATCCCACTATTCGCCCCATAAGTAATTATAGGTATTGATACAATAAACAAAAATTGTCAATACCTTTTTTCATTATAAACAAAGCAGAAATAAAAATCAAAACTTTTAATTCATACTTCTTATTTGTGTTTTAAGATATGTTGTGATATAATACTTGCATAATTTACGAAAAAAGATACGTAATCATTTGACTTATAATAAAATTTATGGAGGACATCTATTTTGGAAATAGTGATTAAGGAGTATACAAAAAGCCGGTTTTCCGATTGCGTCATTTTTGAACTTGCATTAAGAAAGGAAGAAAATTTTTGGGGTTGGGAAATTGATGAAGCCTACAAAACGACAGTCTTGAATAGTTTTTCTGATAAGTTGTTCAAAAACGCAATTTCATTTTTAGCTTATGTTGATAAGAAAGTAGTGGGACGAATTGATGCTTGTTTAATCCCAAGTCATTTTGATGGAAGCGTAAAAGCTTATCTAGATTGGATTTGTGTTATAAAGAGTTATCGACACAATGGGATAGCACAAAAACTTATGCAACATCTAAGGACATATTTGAAGGAGATTGGAGTAAACACACTTGTAGGGTTAATCGCCCACAACGAAGAAGCACAACGATTTTATCGTTCACTGCCAAACGCAAAGATTCAAGATGAAGGAATTTGGATTGATTTGTAGATTGAAAAGTTTAATTTATATAAATATGCATATATTAAAATGTATTGTCTTTGTCATATAGATATAGGAATGCTTTCTTTTTTATGAAAGCATTTTTTATATTATAAACTAATTTAATAAAACTATCTTGATTTTTTATTAAAAATAATATATTATTATATTAAGATTTCATTTAATAGGAGGTATATATGAAATTAATAACAGCAATTATTAATAAAAAGGATGAATCATTCTTAAGCAATGCTTTAACAGAAAGAGGCTTCTATCACACAAGAATATCAACAAATGGAGGCTTTTTACGAAAAACTAATGCAACCATTTTAATAGGCATTGAAAATAACAGATTAGAAGAAGCATTAGAAATCATACGTAGTAATTGCAAAAAAAGAGTTGAACAAATTCCTTCTTTCTTATCAACCTCAGGAATCATTCATTCATTAAACTATAATACAGCCGAAGTTGTTGTAGGTGGAGCGACTATATTTGTAACCAATATTGAATATTTTGAAAAAATTTAATCATTTAGAGATATTTATGTAAAAAATGAAAAAGATAAAGTTGGTATTTTTAAACTTTATCTTTTTTTGTTTGGTCGTTTAAATAATAAACTACTATTTAAATTTGCAATCAAACATTATTTGTTTTAATATGCATTTCTTTATTATAATGATTTATCAATTCTTTTACATTATCAATATAATTGAAATAATCTGTATATATTATATAATTTTTTCTCACCATACTCAAATTTTCAATCGGTAAAATCGTTAATTTTTTTCTATTCACTTCATCTATGCAAGTATTTTTCGCCAAAATTGATACTCCCATATCTTTCCTAACTAAATCTTTAATTGTTTCAATATTATCTAATTCTAAAATTATTTTAAAGCTATTGATTGATTCATTAATACTTTCAAGCGTAGACTCAAATAATTTTCTTGTATAAGAAGAATCAAGCCTAAGAATTAAGTTTTCTTTTTTTAATTCTTTTAAAGTTACTATTTTTTTCTTAGCAAGTGGTGAATTATTATTAACCACACAGACCAAATAATCAGTATCCAGTGGCAAATAATTTAATTTAACATTTTTTTTATTATCTACAATGGCTAAATCTAATTCATAATTTTCAACCATCTTATATAAATTATTAGTAGTATCAGTAATAATAGTAACCGATAACCCCGGATTATTGATAAGATAAGATCCAATAATTTCAGTAATTTTATTACTTTCAGCTGTGTGAGTTATACCAAGTTTTATATTTATTTTATGATTATGTTTGATATCATCTAACATTTTATTGTGCATTGCAACAAATTTTCTAGCATAATTTAGAACAATATCCCCAATAGGGGTAGGAATAATATCACCCTTTTTTCTAATAAATAATTGCTCTTGTAATTCATCCTCCAATTCTTTAATCTGATGACTTACTGCAGGTTGTGTCAAATTTAATTTATTTGCGGCCTTCGTAAAATTTTTTTCTTCTGCTACTGTTAATAAAGTTTTAATTTTTAAATCAATCATATCTACCTCTATAATAAAATTTTTTTATGATTATCAAAAAAACAATAATTTTACTTTATAGTAAATTGGTGTTATAATTATACCATATGATAATTACATTTGCAAATTTATGATTTTATTTAATAATTATAGATTTATTTTATATGATACAACATATAGATATTTTTAGAAAAAGGTGAGAAAATGAATATTTATGAAAAATTTGGCGTAACTTCTAATGTTGCAATGATTATTATTTCAGTTTCAGTAATGCTTTTTGGTGGTTTTGCAATGACTAGAATCACAAAAAAATTAAAATTACCAAATGTAACAGCTTATATTCTTACTGGAATTCTACTAGGACCTTATGTATTCAATTTAGTTCCCGAAACTATTGTAATAGGAATGGATTTTCTTTCTGATATTGCTTTAGCTTTTATTGCATTTAGTACTGGAGAATTTTTTAAATTTTCTATTTTGAAAAAAAATGGTAACAAAGTAATTGTGATAACTATTTTTGAATCTTTGATGGCATCTTTATTGATTTTTATTGTGATGTTTTTTATTTTGAAAATGAATTTGGCTTTTTCAATTGTTTTATCGGCACTTGCTGCAGCAACTGCTCCTGCATCAACAGTAATGACAATTAGACAAACAGGTGCTAAAGGAGATTTTGTAAATACCCTTCTCCAAGTGGTTGCTTTAGATGATATCGTTGGATTACTTGCCTATAGCATTGCAATATCTATTGCTACCGCATCAATGCATGCTACAAATTCAATCCATATTTTATCCATCATAAAACCTTTAGGAATTAATATTGCCGTTTTAATAGTTGGTGGAATTTTTGGCTTACTTATGAAACTTTTAATGACCCAAAAAAGAACAACAGATAATCGTTTAATCATATCCATTGCAATGATTTTCTTATTTTGTGGTATATGTTCTCTTTTAGATATATCACCACTTCTTGGTTGTATGTCAATGGGAACTGTATATATAAATATATCTAAAGATGATAAATTATTTAAACAATTAAACTATTTTAGTCCACCTATTTTATTATTATTCTTTGTAAGATCTGGTATTAATTTTAAATTAGAATCTTTACTCAGTTCATCTTCCCTAATTGGTGGCGTTTCTTTACTTATCATTGGCATAATTTATTTTATCGTTAGAATTATTGGAAAATATAGCGGTGCGTATCTTGGTTGTCTGATAACCAAAAAGAAAAAAGAGGTTAGAAATTATTTAGGTTTTGCTTTGATACCCCAAGCAGGAGTTGCTATTGGATTAGCTGCTCTAGGTGCTAGAACCCTTGGGGGCGAAATCGGAATTGCTTTAGAAACCATTATTCTTGCCTCAAGTGTTTTATATGAATTGATTGGTCCTGCTCTTGCCAAAGCATCTTTATATTTATCAAAATCATATTCTAATAAATTAGAAGATATAACAGATGTTTCGCCACTAAATATTGACGGTACTAAAAAAACTCAACTTGAAATATTGATTGAAAGAATAAACAAAATACAAGAACAGATACCAAAACATGAAGAAATCTTAAATGAAGAAGAAAATGCATTTACTGAAGCTGCGGAAGAATATTATTGGGTAAATCAAAAACGCAGTGGTTTGATACGAAATAGAAGATAGGAGGATATATATGATTTTTTTATTCAATGACCCTATTGGTCAATTACTTGGAAATTGGTCTGTTGACCTAACTATTTGGAGTACTTTATTAAGAATTGTACTATCCATTGTTTTAGCTGCCATAATTGGTTGGGAACGCTCTAGTAAAAGACATGCGGCAGGTTTAAGAACCTTCATCATTGTTTCTTTAGCCTCAACTTTAGCAATGATTATAGATTTAATTTTAATTAAAGATTTATCAACTGGTTTTTGGATTATTTCAGCCTCCACTATTATTGGTATTGCTATTATTAGTGGAAATACAATATTATATAGTTCAAAAAATCAAATTAAAGGATTAACAACTTCAGTTGGCCTTTGGGCATCTGGTATATTGGGACTTGTAATTGGCACAGGTTACTATACAATCGTACTCTTTTGTTTTATTACATTTTTATGTGTTTTATCACTTATACCACCTTTAGAAATTTACTTAAAAAATCACTCAAATCATTTTGAAATTCATCTTGAATTAAAAAACTATAGTTATCTAAAAGATTTTACAACTGTTATTCGAGAACTTGGTTTAAGAATAGATGATATTGAAGCAAATACATCATACATAAATTCAGGATTAAGTGTTTATTCCGTGTCATTATCTATCCTAAATAATAAATTAAAAGAATATAAAACGCATAATGATATTATTAATGCTTTAAAATCTTTAGATTATATTTACTATATTGAAGAAATGTAAAAAGGATGATTTTATAATCATCCTTTATTATTGTTCTTTACCACTCATATAATCTTCTAATAAATTACATATATCAGATATGTTCTTCTTTTTATTCGTTAAAGAGCCACTTGTTGTTATTTTAGCAAGACATGGAATTTCTGAATCTAACTTTACATCATTAATATTAAAGTTACTAGAATTAATGATTTCTTTATTGCTTCGATAGTCAATTACATATATATTTGGCACATCCTTATTGTTTCTTGCAAATTCAGCATATGCTACAACACATTCTTCTAAAAGTTCATACTTAGTATTATTGCTATCATATAAAAGAACAAAATATTCTTCTTTATTATTTTTTATTGTTTTATAATTATCTATATTAACATGCGTAATTTTATCAAATTTTTTTACTTCATATGGTCTTATTGCTAAAACGATAGCCGTTATAATCCCTAAAATAGTTATAGCAACAAGTATGATAATTAAATCTAAATTCTTTACTTTTTTCATTATGTACTCCTATTTCATTAAGTTATTCATATATTCTTTGATATCTGTTTTAGGGGTTTTAGTTACCTTTGTAGAAATATAGTCACTAACTTTCCCATCTTTTACAATAATTAGGGCTGGAGTAGTGGAAATTTGAATATCCAAATAATTACTAGTGTTTTTAAAATCACTATAAGAATTATCGCCTCCAGTAGCTATTAATCCTTTATTTACTCTTGTGTTTGATGAGTTCAAAGCAAAAATTGGCATATAACTCTTTTTATTCTTAGCCTTTGTAGCATACTGACATAAAAGTTCTTCTAATTCTTCACATGCAGAACAGTTATCACCATATATAAAAACTAAATAGTTATCTTCTTTACTTAAAATGCTTTGATAAATTATGCGATCCATTTCAGAGTAACTATGAATTGAACTATTTTTTTTACAACTTATTAATGTCGAAATAAATAAAACTATGATTGAAAATAAACACAATTTTATAATTTTATTATCCATTTTTTATCACCATATATTTATTATAACACATTATAGATATTTTATCAACACTTATGAAAAACAAATCATATACTATCATAGTATATGATTTGTTTTATATAAATTATTTTATATCCGTTGTTTTCAATGATTCTCCCATTTTAATCATTTCCATTACTTCAACTTCATTAGATGCTATTGTATATTGAATACCATCAGTATAAAAACAAATATTATTTTCGTTTATAAAAGCAAAAGCTCCACCCATAATATAAACATCACCATTAACATATTCAACTACTTGATCTTCTGAATCATTTATAAACTTCTGAATAATTGTATAATTTGTTGTACCACCAAATTTCATGATAGCAAATTTATTCATTGCATCTCCAGTAATTACTTCTTCTTTTAATGCAGTTCCTTCTGGATAATATGTTGGATAAGTAACAAGACGTTCATACTCAATTGGATTTTCTTTATAATATACATTTAAAGTTTCTAATGATTCGGTTGTTTTAAATAATTGTTGATCTAGTGAAGGATTTTGTTCAATTGATTTAACGACAAAGCGAGTCAATAAATTATGATTTTTATCATACAATAAGACTTCTTTAGGCATTTTATTTTCATCAAAAATAATTTTTTGAGTCGTATTTTGATCTCCATTAAATAGTTTCGCTTTTAACTCTAAAGTTGTATCTTTTCCTTCTTTTTTGGTTATCATATTACTGTCACTAATAATATCATTACTAATAGATTGCAATAAATAAGGATAACTAGAATTTGCCGGCCAAGATGAATTTACTTTAAAAGTTTTATTAATACTTGGTACTAAAACATAAACACCATCGGCATTTTTAATCATTATTTGCGTTTCAACCGTATTAGGATTTTGTAATTCAACACGATACATATTTGGTGATTGATAATATGTTGTTACATTACATTCTTTTGTTCCACTTGGAAAATTAGATTCTAATGTACCAACAAGTTTATAACTTGTAAGTTTATTTACAATTTCAGGAAAAGTTTCATCTACAGGTTTATTTTTTTTGCAACTAGTGATGAAACAAATGGATGTCAATATACACATAACTAAAAATAATTTAAATGTTTTTCTTTTCATAGCATTACCTCACACGTTAGATTTTATTCATTAATCTTTAAAAAAATTACAAATAATTAAATTTTTTCTCTAGATTTTACCATTACTATTTTTATAATATTTGTTAATAATAATATTGTAAATTTGTAATAGGAGGTAATTATTTTGAAAGTATTACGAAATATAGCTTTAGTGTTCTTAATCATTGGTGGCTTAAACTGGGGACTTATTGGTCTATTCGACTTTAACCTTGTAGCATTCTTATTTGATGGATTTAGCGTAATTATTTCGCGTATTATATATTCTATAGTAGGAATTGCTGCAGTAGTTGCTGCAGTAGCTTGGGCTATTCCAGATGAAGATGAAGAGTATTCCTATAAGCGAAGTTACGATGCATAAGAATGATTTATGTAAATAAAAAAACTAAGAACTCAGTTCTTAGTTTTTTTATTATTATTTTCTTTTAAAATTTCTTCATATTGATTCATTAATGCTTTTAAGCAATGACTAATTCCTGATTTTGAAAGTCTTTTTCCAAATACTTTATCAGAAAATTCACTTAGTTCTTCCAACGTAGCATCAGGATAATCCTCTCTCATTGTAGCAATTGTTTGCAAACGAAGAGACATTTTATAAAAATACCCTGTTTTTTTGATATATTCAATCGCTCTTAATTGTTTTTGGGCTGTGTCAGTACTTTTTTTCACATTAGCAATGTCACAATTGGCCATTCTATTTGCCATATTTGATATATCTCTAACTATTCTTGAATCTTCAAAATAAAAGACACCACTAGATGCTCCCATTAAAGCAAGTGATGATGATATATCTTCACTTTTTTTAATATAAACTACATATCCTGTTTTTCTTTCTCGAATTTTGGCTTCAATTTGATTAGAAACAAAGATATCTTTTAATAGAAGAGCTAATTCATGAGTTTTGCAAGTAATTTCAAAATGATAACAATTTTTTCTTGGATCATTAATGGAACCTTTTATACTATACATTCCCCTTACAAAAGCATTTTTACAACATTCATTCTTTATTAATTTATGTTTTATACTTAACTCACTAAAAGGTGATAAAGCATAATCATCAATAATTGACTCAACATCACCAACTATTTCTAAATAATAATATCTTATTCGATTTATATTGTCATCATTACCATACTTAATCGTTGCCTCAATCTTATAATCGTTTTTTAAGATTGTCATTGTCTTTTGGATAGCAGCAATAAGATGCGATTTTATAACTAATTTTATTCCACCATTGTAAAAAACGATATTACAACCACCCTGTAAAATACCTAAAACCATCGCTTTTTTACAACAAGTTGCAACATCTTCTAAAGACAATAGTTCCTTTTTAACTTCATTGGCAAAACTCATATTAAAACTTCTTTATTATAGCTGATGCACATGATATTCCATCGGCAACAGCAGTAGCAATCTGTCTTACTTGTTTTTCAATACAATCCCCTGCTGCATAAAGTCCTTTAACTTTAGTTTCACAGTTTTGATCAACAACAATATACTTCTCATCATTTAAAATATCAAAATTACTTAAAATTGTGCTAGATGGTGTAAAACCTATATATATAAACGCACCTCTTGCTGAAAGTTCTGTTATTTGTCCTGTGTCTCTATCTCTTATTACAACCTTTTCAAGTAACGTTGAGCCATCAAAAGAAATTGTTTCATGATGTTCAATTAAAACAATTTTTTCATTATTTCTAGCCTTTTCCATTAGAACTTTATCCGCCCTAAATTGATGACCTCTTGTAATTATTGTAACTTTATTACAAATTTTAGCAAGATATAAGGCTTCTTCTAAAGCAGAGTTGCCACCACCAATGACTACTACATCTTGCTTTTCATGAAAACTACCATCACAAATAGCACAGTAACTAATACCTCTACCAACAAATTCTTGTTCGTTTTTAGCATTCAAAAGTTTTGCAATTGTTCCTGCTGCCCAAATAACCCTTTTAGCCTCATAATCGCCATCTGTTGTATGTATTAAAAAATGTTCCTCTGCAAGTTTTTCTACGCTTACAACTTCCGCAAACGTATAGGGAATTTTAAATCGTTTGGTTTGTCGATACATAATCATTGCAAGATCAATACCTGTATTCTCAATGTAACCAGGATAATTTTCTATTAATACTGTACTAATCAACTTTCCCCCAGGAGTTGCCTTCTCTATAATCATAATGTTTAGATTTGCACGTTTTAAGAAAAGTGCTGCTGACATACCAGCAGGTCCTGAGCCACATATTATAACATCATACATATATTATCACTCACTTACTATCTTTAATATTTCTTGTGGTTTATCTACAACAAAATTAGCACCATTTTTGATAAATTCTTCTTTACTAGTTTTACACCATGTCACTCCAATTGTTTTCACATTTGCATTTTTTCCTGTTTCAATATCAATAATAGTATCTCCAATCATAAAAACCTCATCACTTGGATATTTTTTTAATACTTGATAAATCCCATCAGGATTGGGTTTTGCTTCTTTTAATTGTTCAGCCCCTATAATTAAATCAAAATAATCATTTATTTGACAAAGTTTAAGTCCTTTAAGAACTGCAGGAGTCACTTTATTAGAAACAATCGCAAGGGTATAATCTTTCTTCTTTAATGATTCTAATAATTCTTTAATTCCATCATACGCTTTAATATAATAAGGCATAAATTCATCATTGATACATCTATAACATTCAACTAATTGTTTTACTTCTTTATCTGTTTTTACATACTTCTTAAAAGAATCATTCAAAAAGGGACCAAAAAATTGATGCGCTTCATCTTTTGTTAATGGATAATCTGGTAAAAGAGTTTCAAAGGTTTGAAAAACAGTTTTTTCAATTAATAAAAAAGTATCAACCAAAGTTCCATCACAATCAAAAATTATCACTTTATTCTTCATCTTTTTGTGAACTATCCTCATTTGAATCTTTCTTTTTAAAAACATCTACTATTTTTTTTAATATAAATGGTTCTTTTGGTGTTTCAAATCCTTCTTCCATTATTGATGAATTACGATCATATAAAGCCTCTTTACAAGAAATCATCTTATATTTTAGAATTCTTCTAACAATAATGAAAACAAGACCCAAAATAATATATATAATAGAGGTTAAAACAGCCACTCTAATACCGGTTTTACCAAGCATTAAAGGATCTGTTCTCATCAGTTCAATGAATAATCTCACAATACCATACCATATTAAATAAAAACTAATTCCATCGCCAACTAAAACTTTCTTCCAATATTTTCTAACCACCATATAGATAATAATACCTATGAAATTAGCAATGGATTCAAAATAGAAAGTAGGATAATAGTAACCTGCACAAACAAATCCAGTAGCACTACTACTTTGAATATACATTCTATTAATAACAAAATCAGGAACCCATAATTTTGATAGTGCTTCACGTTGAGCAATCAAAATTGAATCTGTCAATTGCGTGGTATTTGTTAAAGGTCCAATGGTATTTAAAGCATCAACCTTTACTAAACCACCAAAGGCTTCTTGATTAATAAAATTACCCCATCTACCAACAACTTGTGCAAACAAAATAAGTGGCATTGCAATTTCTAATAAATAAATCAGTTTAATGTGTTTTTTACGACAATACACAAAAAGAAAAATTGCAGCAGCGATAATTCCACCGTGAATAGCTAATCCACCATTTCTAGGATTTATAACATCCATAAAACTATCATAATGGATTTCTCCACTAGATGCTGTAAAAATGACATAGTAAAGTCTAGCCCCAATGATACCAAATAATAATCCTAAAACCAGTCCTGTAAAAACAGTATCACTGCTTAATCCCAGTGGTTTACCAAAACGATAATATCCATATATTGTTGCTATCAAAGCACCAGATAAAATAATTACCGCATACCAAGCAATAGGAATACCAAATAAACTAAAAGCAACCTTTGAATCAGGATTAATGACAGGCCTTAAATCAGTCAATAAGATTAAAAAATTATTAAACAAAATCATCTTATCCTTCTTTCAAAATCGTATTTCTCAAACGTTGTTCATATTCTTTTTTTGCATCTTGACCCATAAGATGCAAACGATAATTTAATGCGGCCGTTTCAATAAGTGTACCAATATTTCTCCCTGCTTCTACTTCAATCTCAATTTTTGGCAAAGTCGTATCAAAAAAAGTAATACTATCTTTTTGGTGATTTACCTTTTCTACTAACTCAACAACAAGTTGAAGATTTTTATGATTACGAACTGCACCTATACCAAAGATTTGTTCAACATTAATCATCCCTAAATCCTTAATTTCCATCAAGCTTTTTCGTTGTTTCGTTGCTTCACACACAACAATACCTGGTTCAGATTGATACATTTGAGTTAGGTCGTCCGCAATCATAATATGACCTTTTTTAATAAGTTCTAAAGTCGTCTCACTTTTGCCAATACTATCCTTTCCTATAATTAAAACACCAATTCCATAAATTTCCATCATAGAACCATTTGTATTCATACGTGGTGCTAATTTACTTTGTAAATAATTTGTCAACTCACCAATAAACCCTGAAGTTGACGCTTTACTCTTTAAGATTGGGATTTGATGTAAAATGGCAGATTCAACGAACTCCTTAGGAGCATCAACATTTTTTGTAAACACAAAAGCTGGGGAATTATATGAAAATAATTTTTCTAATCTTTCTTTTTTTAAACTAGTACTAAGCATATTAAAAAGCGTCAACTCTTTGGTACCAATAACCTGTATACGATCACTTTCAAAATAATCAAAATATCCTGAATAAATTTCAACACTTGGTCTACTAGACATCATTTTTGACACTTTTTTATCTAAATAACTATTCCCATAAATAACTTCTAAATTTAATTCTTCCACAACATTTTTTACTACAACATCACTCATTTTTTTCACCTCTATTTCTAATGAGCATATATCCTATACTTGCTCCTATGATATTTAAAAAAATATCCATTATATCAAAAATTCCTCTTTTCGTTAAGTATTGAAGAGTTTCAATTGAAATAACTAAAATAATAATTATCACAAAAGCAGAAATAAATCTTATCTTAAAATATTTGAGAAAAATACCTAGAGGAATAAAAATTAAAATATTACCAATTAAATTAATAAACACAACTTTATTAGTAAAAATAAGTTTTATCCATTTAGTAATATACGTTCCATCACTATAAATACTTTCATCAAATTTTTCACGATTAAATAAAACTAAATATAATAAAATTACATATATAATTGCATATAAATATATATAATTTGTTTTTGTGATTTTAAATATTTGGTTAAGACAAAACCAAAGCATAATAATTGATAATATTATTATAAAGACATTATTCATTATACCATATCTCCAGATGTTTTTCAATTTTGTTACTATTCATATTTTATGTGATATTTTATTTTTTATAATTTTTCACTTTATCATTCATTTTTTATATAAAAAAATCAATTCTAACTAGAATTGATTTTTAACTATGAAAATTGTGAATGGTATAAACTAGCATAGAATCCACCTTTTGCAAGTAATTGTTCATGAGTACCTTGTTCAATGACATTCCCATCTTTAACAACTAATATTAAATCCGCATTTTGAATGGTTGACAAACGATGAGCAATAACAAAACATGTACGATTTTTCATTAATGTTGACATAGCATTTTGAATTTTAATTTCTGTTCTTGAATCTACATTTGATGTCGCCTCATCAAGAATCAACATTTTACTTTTTGGTAGCATTGCTCTTGCAATGGTAATCAATTGTTTTTGACCTTTAGATATATTAATGCCATCATCTGATAGTAAAGTGTGATACCCTTGAGGTAATTGTTCAATAAAAGAATGAATTTTTGCAGCCTTTGCAGCCTCAATAACTTCCTCCATTGTGGCATCTTCTGCTCCATAAATAATATTTTCATAAATAGTACCATAAAAAAGCCATGTGTCTTGTAAAACCATTGTATAAGATGATCTTAAACTATCCCTTGTAATATTCATAATTTCTTGGTTATCTACTAATATCTTTCCATTAGTAATATCATAAAATCGCATTAATAAATTGATAATAGTTGTTTTACCAGCACCTGTTGGTCCAACAATTGCAATAGTTTTGCCAGGTTCTGCATGAAAAGAAAGATTATGGATAATCATTTTTTCTTCTGTATAACCAAATTCTACATTTTTTAATTCTACATCGCCTAATGTATTTTCTAACACAATTGCATCTTGGTTATCTAGTGGTTCTGGTTCTTCATCAATAATTCTAAAAATTCTTTCCGCTGCAGTATAGGCTGATTGAAATTCACTAATAATATTGGCAAATTCATTGATTGGTCCTGCAAATTTACGAGAATACATTACAAATTGAGTAATCCCTCCAATTGTGATAAACCAAAGTTGTCCTTCAGTAACAATTTCTTTCTGTGATAATAAATATAAAATTCCCCCAAAAATCATAACTAATGAAATAGATAGATTATTAATAAAATTAACCGATGGTCCAATCATTGCACCATAATATTCTGCATTATAATATGCTTCCACTGCCGCATCATTTTTTTGATCAAATTTTTTTATTATATCCTCATATTGATAATAGGCACCTATTGTTTTAGCACCTGATAGCATCTCTTCTGCAAAACCATTTAACTCGCCTAATTTTTTGGAATTCAATCTAAAAAGAGGCTGAATCTTTTTTGCTTTCAATTTTGTAAAAATAATAGAAATTGGGACGGTGATAACAAAGACTAAAATAAGTGGTTTTGATATCATAATCATAAAATAAAGTGAACCAATAACTGTATAAATACTTGTTACAACCTGTATTAAATCAGTTGATAAAGTTGCATTAACTGTATCAATATCATAGGAAATTCTGCTAATAATATCTCCAGTTGAATGCGTATCAAAATAAGCAATGGGTAAAATTGTTAATTTTTCAAAAAGTTGTTTTCGCATTAAATATGTAATTTTTTGACTTAATATAACCATTATAATTGTTAACAAATAAGATAAAACAAATGAGGTAATATAACAAAAAAGCATTTGCCAAAAATTATAAATTACCTCATCAATTAAAACTCCTGTTTTATTAGAAATGGCATTCATTGCATTTCCTAAATACATAGGTCCTAAAAGAGCTAAATAATTAGCTATCATAGAAAAAATAAAAGCAAACAAAGTCAAATACCAAAACTTTAACATATATTGAAAAAGACGATAAAAAATAGGTCTTTTCTTTTTATTAATCAATGAAACTACCTCCTATTTGTGATTCGCTAATCTCTTTATATACTTCACAAGTATTGAGTAAATCTCGATGATTTCCCATCCCAATAATTTCTCCTTCTTCTAAAACAATGATTAAATCAGCATTCATAACCGAACTAACCCTTTGGGTAACAATAATAGATGTGGTATCTTTAAGGTTTTGCAAAATAGCTTTCCTTAAATTAGCATCTGTTTTGTAATCCAAAGCCGAAGAGGAATCATCTAAAATTAAAATTTCAGGATGATTAGCTAAAGCCCTAGCAATCAATAACCTTTGTTTTTGTCCACCTGAAATGTTTGTAGCCTTCTGTGATAAAACATGATTCAAGCCTTCAGGAAATGACATAATAAAATCATATGCTTGTGAAATTTGTATAGCCTTTTCAATATCATCTTGTAAAATTTCTCTGCCAAAACGAATATTTTCTAAGATAGTATCAGAAAATAAAAAATCATTTTGCATTACAATACCAAATAAAGTATGTAAATCTTTTTCCGGAATTGTTCTAATATCTTTCCCACCAATTCTAATTGCACCCTTATTTACATCATAAAAACGCATCAATAAATGAACAAGAGTAGTTTTTCCACTACCGGTTGCTCCAATAATACCTAGAGTTTGTCCTTTACTTAAGCGAAAACTAATGTTTTTTAAATTATCTTTTGTTTGATTATATGAAAAAGATACATTATCAAAAACAATATAATCATCATTTTCAACCAATGGATATATATCTAAACTAGCAATTTCTAAATCTTTAACAGTATTCATCACTTCTGCAATCCTACTTGCGGAAGCAGAACTTTTAGTATACATCATAAATATTCGTGTAATTGATAAAGTTGCAGTAGAAATCATTGTAAAATACTGCGTGAAAGCAACAATTTTACCTGGTTCTGTTTGCCTATTCATTACACGATATGCACCAATTAATACAACAAAAGTGATTCCAAGATTCATCAATAAACTCATTATAGGATTAACAAATCCCATTGCAAGACTTGCTTTTTTCTCTGCATTAATTAATTTTTTATTAACTTTATCATATCTTTGTTGCTCTTTTTCTACTTTAGATAGGGCTTTGATCACTCGAATGCCTTGTGTATCTTCTCTAACTACACGAACCATTCCATCTACCGAATCTTGTACGCTAGCGTAGAGTTTTACTCCTTTTAAAGATATAAATAGAACAACAATAAAAATAATTGGTAAAATTGCAATCATAACTAACGATAAATAAGCATCCATAATTAAAGTTACAACTAGTCCTCCCATTAATAACAGTGGCGCTCTTACACCTAATCGCTGTATCCTACCAATAAAATTTTGAACATTATATGTGTCAGTTGTAATTCTAGCTTCTAAGGAAGGGATAGTAAAATAATCTAATTGTTTTCCTGAAAGAGTAATTGTTTGATAAAATAAGTCATGTCGAATTTTTCTAGTACAATCACGTGCCACTTTAGAAGCCATTCGATTGGCTTTTACATTACATAAAAGAGCAAGTAAGGCACATAAAATCATAATCCCTCCCCAAAGAATAATCATTGACAACCTACCATCATTAGGAACAAGATCATCTAGAATATAACTTAAAATATATGGCAAAGCAAGTTCTATTAAAGTCCCAATAGTTTTAATTAACAATCCAACTATCATAATCCCTATAAAAGGTTTTATATATTGGTAAATAAACTTCATCAATTCACCTCTTGATTTTCAAAATATCCTTTTGCTCGATAAACAAGTTTATCCATCATTTTCATAAGTACTTTTAGTTCTTCATCACTTAAATCTTGAGTAACATATTCATTCCAAAACTTTACGACTTCTTTTACATATGGTAATATTTCTAAAGCTTTAGCTGTGGGATAAATTTCAATAACCCTTTTATCTTTTTGACTTTGTACTCTTTGAATATATCCTAAATTTTCTAAATTAAACACTTGTCTGGTTACATTACTTTTATCTACACAAATATGTCTTGCTAACTCTTCTTGTGATATGCCTGGTTTTTTGCAAATATGAATAATATAACTATGGTGGGCAGCACAAAGTTTTATATCTTTAAACTTTTCACCACGATAACTAGCAGCACATCTACTAATGATGTTTATCTGTCTCATAAGCGTTGTCATTAATTTCACCTCTTTTATTAAAATTAGTTGTGTACGCAACTATTTTAGCATAAAAATAATTGAAAGTCAAAAATTGTACAAATGAAAAAACAAAGATTTAAATGGTATTTTAAATCTTTGTTTCATTTTATTGCTTGCTCCAATTACCCACTAATACTTTCTTCAAATAATAACCTGTATATGAATGAGGATTTTCCATTACTTCCTCTGGTGTTCCGGTTGCTATTATTTGCCCACCATCATCACCACCATTAGGACCTAAATCAATAATGTAATCTGCTAACTTAATAACATCTAAATTGTGTTCAATAATTACCGCTGTTGCTTTCATATCAACAATGTTTTCAATCATTTTCATCAACTGATCAACATCATAAGTATGTAATCCCGTAGTTGGTTCATCAAAAATAAAGATTGTTTTATCAGTAATTTTTTTATGAAGTTCACTTGCAAGTTTCACTCTTTGTGCTTCACCACCTGATAGAGTTGTAGCACTTTGTCCTAATTTAACATAACCAAGTCCAACATCTTTCATTGTTTTTATTTTAGGATAAATAGTAGGAATATTTTCAAAGAAATCTAATGCCTCATCAACTGTCATATTTAAAACATCTGCAATATTTTTATCTTTATATTTGCATTCTAAAGTTTCTCGGTTATATCTAGAGCCATGGCATGCTTCACATGGAACATAAACATCTGGCAAAAAATTCATAGAAATTCTAATCACACCATCACCACCACAAGACTCGCATCTTCCACCTTTTACATTAAAAGAAAATCTACTTTTCGTATACCCTCTTTTTTTGGCTTCAATGGTTGTTGCAAACAAATCTCTGATTGGATCAAAAACACCTGTATATGTTGCCGGATTACTTCTTGGAGTTCTACCAATTGGAGCTTGGTCAATATTAATTACACGGTCGATTTCATCAAGTCCATCAATATAATCATGCTGACCAATATCAACCTTTGTTTTATATAACTTATTTGAAATTGCATTATACAAAATATCATTTACTAAGGTTGATTTACCAGAACCAGATACACCAGTAACTACAACTAATTTTTGCAAAGGAATTTCTACATCAATATTCTTTAAATTATTTGCTCTACATCCATGAATAATCAAAGATTTACCACTACCAGTTCTTCTTATTTTTGGAACTTCAATTTTCCTTCTACCGCTTAAATAATCGCCTGTTATAGAATTTCTATTTTCCATTACTTCTTTTGGTGTACCTAAGGCAACCACTTCGCCACCATGTACTCCAGCAAATGGTCCGATATCAACAATATAATCACATTCATGCATAATTTCTTCATCATGTTCGACAACTACTAAAGTATTTCCTAAATCTCGCATCTCTTTTAGAGCATCAATTAATTTATGATTATCTCTTTGATGGAGCCCTATTGATGGTTCATCTAAAACATACAAAACACCTGTAAGTTTTGAACCAATTTGAGTAGCAAGACGAATTCTTTGAGCTTCACCTCCAGATAAAGTTCCTGCCTTTCTAGATAATGTTAAATATTCAAGCCCTACTTCTTTTAAAAAAGAAAGTCTATTTTTTATCTCTTTTAAAACTAAATTACTAATTTTAGCCTCAACAATTGAAAGTCTTAATCCTTCAATAAAATCTAAGGCTTGCAAAATAGACATCTGCGTAAATTCATAAATATTTTTACCCCCTACTTTAACTGATAAAGCCACCTCTGATAATCTTTTGCCATTACAAGTAGGACAGATCATTTCTTTCATATAAGATCCATAATATTCTCTTTGCATAGATGAGGATGTTTCAGCATATCTTCTAGTAACAAGGGTTGCTAAACCTTCAATTACTTTATTTTTACGCATAGTTATGCCACCACTAGAATGAATCTCATATTTAATCGGTTCTTTAGAACCATTAAGAATAATATCTTTTTGTTCATCACTTAAATCTTTATATGGTTTAAACAAATCAATATGATAATACTCAAATAAAACTTTATACATTTGCCATTCTAAATTTTCCGTAAAAATAATATTTTTTAAGTATCTGATCGCTCCATCTGCAATCGATAAATTTTCATCAGTTACAAGAAGTGATGGATCAATTGTTGAAATAAACCCTAATCCATGACAAGTTGGACATGCACCAAGTGGTGAATTAAAAGAAAAAAGCGTAGGTTCTAACTTACCAACCGTGAACTCACAATACGGACATGCATAGTGTTCAGAAAATAATAATCTTTCATCATTAATATCTACATAGATAATACCATCTGATAAATTACATGCTGCCTCTAAAGATTCATAAAGCCGACTTCTAATATCCTTTTTTAATTTTAATCTATCAATCACGACTAATATATTATGTTTTTTATTTTTATCGAGATTAAATTCTTCGTCTAATTCATACATTTCGTTATCAATAATTACTTTTGAATATCCATCTTTTCGTAATAAATCCAAAGTTTTCTCAAAGGTGCCTTTCCTACCTTCTGCAATCGGTGATAAAATAGTTATTTTTGAATCATCTTCATACGATAAAACTTTATCACACATTTGTTCAACTGTTTGTGATGCTATTTCAATATGGTGATTAGGACATACAGGATGGCCAATTCTAGCATATAATAGTCTCAAATAGTCATATATTTCAGTAACTGTTCCAACAGTTGAACGAGGATTTCTGCTAGTTGTTTTTTGATCAATCGAAATGGCTGGTGATAATCCTTCAATTGAATCAACATCGGGCTTATCAACATTATCCAAAAATTGTCTAGCATATGCTGAAAGGCTTTCGACATATCTTCTTTGTCCTTCTGCATATATTGTATCAAAGGCAAGAGAACTTTTACCAGAACCTGAAACACCTGTCATAACAATCAATTTATTGCGAGGAATTTCAAGATTAATATTTTTTAAATTGTTTTCTCTTGCACCTTTAATAATTATTTTTCCACTATCCATATCTATCCTTTCTAAATACTATCCTTTTTATTTTTTTAACATTTGTTTAAATTCATCTTCATTAATTATTTTAATCCCTAAATTTTGTGCTTTAATTAGTTTGCTTCCAGCAGCCTCACCAGCTAATACATATGATGTATTTTTGCTAACACTACTTGAGGTTTTCCCACCATATTCCTCAATTAAATTGGTAGCTTCTTCTCTTGACATTGTAGGTAGAGTTCCGGTAAGAACAAACGTTAATCCATGAAAAATTAATGATGTATGATCTAAACTACTTATAGGATTTAGTCCATACGAAATAAATTTATGGATTAATTCTACATGTTTATCATTTTGAAAGTAAGTTACAATACTTTTAGCCATTACTTCACCAATATCATCTAGCATACATAATTCTTCATATGTGGCATTTTTAATTTCAGTGATTGACTTGTATCTTTTAGCTAACGTTTTTGCGGCCTTTGCCCCAATGAAACGAATTCCAAGACCAAAAATAAACTTATCAAGTGAATTTTGTTTTGATTTTTCAATAGCCTCTAATAAATTATCCACTTTTTTTTGACCAAATCGTTCTAAACTAACTAAGTCCTTTTCATAATTTTTCAATAAATAAATATCAGTAGCATCTGTCAAATATCCCATTGAATACAATTGTTCAATTTGCTTTTCACCAAGACCTTCAATATCCATCGCAGCACGGGAAGCAAAATGAATAATCCCTTCCAAAATTCTTCCACCACATTCTGGATTTTTACAAAAATATAAAACATCACTACCATCTTTAACAATAGGACTACCACATTTAGGACAATATTTTAACATTTCAAAAGGTTTTAAGCCCTCTTGTCTTCTAGAGATATCTACATCAACTACTTCAGGAATAATTTCACCTGCTTTTCTAACTCTTACATAATCGCCAATACGAATATCTCTACTAACAATAAAATCTTCATTATTCAGTGTAGCCCTTGATACAACAGTTCCTGCAATGTAAACAGGATCTAATACCGCATTAGGAATAATTTTTCCAGTTCGACCTACAGTAAAAACAATATCCTTTAATTTTGTTGTTACCATCTCGGCTGGAAACTTGTAAGCAATTGCCCATTTAGGAACTTTAACAGTGTATCCAATTTCATCATATAGTTCAAATTCATTGACTTTAATGACAATACCATCTGTTGCATAATCTAAAGTTTTGCGCAATTGATTATACTCATCGATTGCGTTTATTACCTCATCTATATCTTTACAATGCTTATGATAAGGATTCACACTAAAACCTAATTCTTCTAAATAACTAAGGGCATCTACTTGCGTTTTTATTCCATAGTTTTCGGGATGTACAATTGTATATGAAAATTGATCTAATTGTCTTTCTTTCGTAACCTTTTCATCTAATTGTCTTAAACTGCCACCTGCCGCATTTCTTGGATTTGCAAATAAACTTAACCCTTCTTTTTCCCTTTTCTTATTTACATTTTCCAAAACCGATTTCCGCATATAAACTTCACCACGTACTTCAATATCAATAGATTTGGTCAGAATTTTAGGTAAACTTTGAATCATTAACATATTCTTTGTAATATTTTCACCTGTTATTCCATTGCCACGTGTAGCACCAAGTGTAAATAATCCTTTTTCATAATGTGCAGATGAAGCAATTCCATCAATTTTTAATTCAATAACATAACTATAATGGTGAACGACCTTTTTTATTTTCTCATCAAAATCTCTTAATTCATTACTATTGAACACATCACCTAATGACATCATTTGATTTTGATGAATAATGGTATCTAAATCAGTCTTTAAGAAAGCCCCAACTTTTTTAGTGGGACTATTTTTTCTAATATATTGAGGATATCGGTTTTCCAAAGATTCCAATTCCATCATCAAATTATCATATTCAGCATCTTCAACTGAGGGATTATCTAAAATATAATATTCATAATTATATTTATTCAGTAAATTTACAAGTTCATTTATTCGATTTTGTATATCTTGTTCAGTCATACTTTTCACCTTTTTATTCATTCAAGAATTCCATGATTTTATCAATTATAATTTGTTCTTTATTACTCCTTAACATAACATGTCCTACTCCATCAATCATTACTAAAGCTTTTTTATTATTTATGCAATTTCGATAACAAAAATTGACTGATGATTTTGGTACAAGTTCATCAAGTTTACCCCAAATAATTAAAGTTGAGGTTGGATTAAATCCTTTAATTTTATTAATCTTTTGAATAAGTTTACAAAATGTAATCCCATTATCTAATTTAAATCTTTTTAAGGTATGCCTTCTTACAACATGATAAGCCATTTTATCATTATCTCTTAATTCTTGGTAATTCTTTTTCCTTTCATCTTTAGTTTTACCACCAAATAGGTATTTCATTCTTTCAATACCAAATAATGGACTAAAATAATATGTTGCAGGACTAATTAATACAGCTTTTTTAATTGTTTTGTATTTTACACATAAATACCTAACTAATGCACCACCCAAAGAATAACCAATTAAATCAACATAACCAAGTCGACTGTAAAATTCCACTTCATCTTCTATTAATTTTATTGTATTATTGACTTTAAAGTTTTTCATATTATGATATTTACCATGTCCTGGTAAACTAATTAATATCACATAATCATATAATTTTGTAAGTTGATGAGGTAAATGATTAAAGTCATTATAATCTGTTAAATAACCATGGATTAAAATAACAATTTTTTTCATTTAAGCAATCTTTGTAAGGGTTGGATGACCCTTAGAAATTTTTTTGATTGACTGATCTTTATCAAATAAAATTTGAACATAATAATCATCTTTAGCAATCACAAGACCATTGCCAAAAAATTTATGATTTATTCTTGAACCTACTTCAATTTCACCTGGTAAAATTTCTTTTATTTTTTTCTCCTCAACTGCTTTTTTAATATCTTCCGCATTTAAATATTCAATTAAAAATCTTGATTTAGGATTTCTCACAAGTCTACCATATATTAATCTTCTTGCTGAACAAGTAATATAAAGTTTTTCTTTTGCTCTAGTAAAGGCAACATAAGCTACCCGCCTTTCTTCTTCCATATCAACTTCTTCTCTAATAGCAGGAAAAATTCCTTCTTCTAAACCAACAACAAATACAGCTTTAAATTCTAATCCTTTAACTGAATGAATTGTTGATAACACTACACCATTTGTTGTATGATCATCAATTGTTGACGTATCAAGTAAAAGTTCATCAAGGCCAATTTCTATCTTTTCTGCTTGAGTTAAATCTTGATCTAAATTATTATACTCAATTTGATACAAAATAGATTTAAACTCTTTTACATTATCAATTCGATTAATTTCATCAGCCTCAGCTTCTGCTTTTAGCATCTCCATATAACCAGTTTTTTCAAGCATATAATCAAAAAATTCCGATAATGCCATTTCATTTAAAGCTTGAGTTAAATCTTCAATCATATGTTTAAACTCAATTAATGCTTCTGTTTTAGAAGTTGTGTTATTTTCTTTAAAAATATCAATGGATGAAAGAATATCACAATTGTATTCTTTCATATATTCTTGTAACTTTTCAATTGTCTTTTCACCAACACCCCGACTAGGAACATTTATAATCCTTTTGAAGTGGACAATTTTAGAAGGATCTGCAATAAAACGCAAATAACTAATCATATCTTTTACTTCTTTACGCTTTAAAAACGCAAAACTACCATAAATGTTATAAGGTATTTTTTCTTGGATAAAAGCAATTTCAAAATTACGAGATAATGCTCCATTACGATATATGACAGCAATATCATTATACTTATAACCATTATGATTTACAAGAGTCATAATTTCATTTGTTATATATCTCACTTCATCTTCATAATAATATGCCTCTTGTATAGTTACATCGCTTTTAGAACCAACCTTCTTGCTAAATAATTCTTTTGGTTCCCTAATTTTATTATTTTTAATAACTGCATTGGAACCTTTTAAAATCATATTAGTTGATCGATAATTTTCTACTAATTTAATTATTTTAGCCTTAGGATGATCCTCTTTAAATTTCATCATATTTTCAATTTTAGCACCTCTAAAAGAATAGATGCTCTGATCATCATCACCTACAGCAAAAATATTTTCATATTTTTGACATAATAAATTAATAATATCATATTGAACAACATTAGTATCTTGTAATTCATCAACTAAGATATATTTAAATTCATCTTGGTAATATTCTAAAATATTCGGATTTTCTTTAAAAAGCTGATAAGTTAAAACAAGTAAATCTTCAAAATCCATCATATTGTTTTCTTTTAAAAAAGTTTGATACTCATTATAAACAGTTTTTAAAAGACCAACTAATTCTAAACATGATTTGTTTTTAAAATCACCAATAGCCTTAATTGCCACTTTAGGTGATAAAACACGCCGATTAATTTCTGATATATTTCAGAAAAAACAAGGGGTTAAAGTTTTCCATGCAGCAGCTGCCCGTCGAAATTATGAAACAAGCCGTCAGAGGCGTTTATTATATCGGTCACCCGCTGCGGCTGCGTATTTTGGAATTTTTAGATCTTCACGGTCCGTCTTCCGTATCCGACATCACAAAAGGAATCGGCGAAGAACAGATTATTGTTTCTCAGAATCTGAAAAAACTGCGCGACGCCGGATTAGTCAGAACGCAGCGGCGGGGCATTTTTATTTACTACGCGCTCAGCGGAGAATACCCGGCCAGTTTATTTTTCTGTACCCGGAAACTGTACGGCTATATGACGGACGATTTTAAATTTCTGGAAGACGGCGTTAAACTGCCATTGCCACGCGATTTTATGACAATGACGGCCAACCATATCAAATTGTTTGCGCATATTGATAAAATCAGAATTCTGGAATACCTGACCTTGTCTGGGGAAAGCTGCGTATCCGACATTGTCAAAGGCACCGGCATTGAACAGCTGAAAACATCGCAGTATTTAAAACGTCTGCGCGACTGCGGATTCGTCAAATCCAGAAAAGACGGCCGGTTCGTTTATTACGAAATCACGCCGGGAATCCACAAAACGATCATACAGTGTATTCATCGGCATTTTGATTAATCCAGCGTGTTTTTGTACGCTTTCATCGTAACGCCCGTAATAACTGCCATCAGCACCAGCAACGGCCACAAATGCGGAACAATATCGGCGAATTCCGATCCTTTCAGCATAATGCCGCGCACAATACGCACAAAATATGTCAGCGGGATACACCGTCCGATCGTTTGCGCCCATTCGGGCATTCCGTAAAAAGGAAACATAAATCCGGTCAACATTAACGAAGGCAGCAAAACGAAAATTGACATTTGCAAAGCCTGCGTTTGATTTTTCGCCACCGTCGAAATTAAAAATCCTAACGACAAGTTACAAATAATAAACAATACCATACATAAAAACAACAAACCGAAACTGCCGATCACGGGAATAGAGAACAGAAAACGGGCGATTGTCAGAATCAGCAAAGCCTGAAATAAACCGATAAAAATAAAAGGCGTTATTTTTCCGATCATTACTTCCAGCGGACGGACGGGCATCGCCAGCAGATTTTCCATTGTGCCGCGTTCCCGTTCGCGCGTCAAAGCCAGCGCTGTCATCATCACGCCCGTAAAAATCAATACGATGCCGATCAGACCGGGAACAATGTTATAACGGGTAAAACCTTCGGGATTATAGGATTTTTGCACCTGAATGGAAAAAGCAGGCGATTCCTGCCGCAGTTTTGCCAGACTGCCCGTCATTTCACGGGTAATAACTTTGTCCGCAATCTGCGTCAAAGCGCCGACCGCTCCGCTGATCGTACCGGGGTCGGAAGCGTCCGCCTGCAGCAGAACGGACGGTTTTTGCCCGCGGATCACATCTGCGGTAAAATTGTCCGGAATCGTAACGACAAACATCACGTCGCCGCGGCGCAGCAGGCGATCTCCCTGAACATCGCTTGCGGCCGGCACGGTAAATTTAAAATAATCCGATTTTTCCAAAGCGGCCGTCAGGCTGCGCGTCAAAAACGTATTGTCGCGCGAAATCACGGCCGCCGGCATGTGTTTCGGATCCATGTTGATCGCGTATCCGAACAGCAGCAGCTGTATAATTGGCAGCATGACAATCATCACCAGCGTCGGCCGATCGCGTTTTAACTGAATAAATTCTTTGCAGATCAAAGCCTTCATTCTTTGCAGAGAAAAATCAAACATCTCAGTTTTCCTTCGCGTTTTTTAAATAATAAATAAACGCGTCTTCCAATGTTGTCGGAATTTCACGCCAGACGCAACCGTCCGCCAGACGCGTTAAAACCGTTTTCAGTTTTTCGGCGTCCGGGCCGCAGATATGCAGATGTTCCCCGAACAAAGCCATCGTCGTTATATCAGGACAATCTTCCAATTTTAAACGCAGAACAGCCGTCTGTCCGCCCGTTACATCAAATGTTTTCAGTCCTGTTTTCGCAATCACCTGTTCTACGGTTCCCTGCGCCATAATATTGCCGTAAGCGATATATACGATCTCATGACACCGTTCGGCTTCGTCCATATAATGCGTACTGACCAGAACCGTCAGCCCATTATCGGACAAGTGATTGATTTCGTCCCAAAATTCACGCCGCGCTTTGGGATCGACGCCCGCCGTCGGTTCGTCCAGCAGCAAAATATCCGGTTCGTGCAAAATACACGCGGACAGCGCCAGACGCTGTTTCCACCCGCCCGACAGACTGCCTGCCAGCTGGCCGGCGCGCGACGTCAGGCGCAGTTTTTCCAAAGCCTCGTCAACCCGGCGTTGGACATGATCCATACCGTATATATTCGCTGTGAATTCCAAATTTTCACGAATGGTCAAATCTTCCCAAAAACTGAATTTCTGCGTCATGTAACCGACTTTTTTGCGGATCAGCGCGCTTTGCGTCAAAATATCAAACCCCAGGCACGTTCCGTTCCCGCCGTCGGGCGTCAGCAACCCGCACAACATTCGGATCGTCGTTGTTTTTCCGCTGCCGTTCGGCCCCAGAAAACCATAAATTTTCCCCCGCGGCACCGTAATGTTGACATGATTGACAACCACGCGCGGTCCGAAAGCTTTTGTCAGTCCCTTTACCTCAATCGCCGGTGCGCTCATCATGATCTATCCTTACGTTAACGGGCAGTCCGGGCGGCAGATTCCGCGTTTTGTCATCAAAGACCGCTTCGATCATAAAAACCAGCTTATTCCGGCTTTCCACACTGTAAATGACCGGCGGCGTAAATTCGCTCCGCGTCGATACAAAAGACACTGACGCCGCAATCCCCGCGGGCGGACAGGCGTCGCAAAAAACCGACACTTTCGTCCCCGGTTTAATTTGCGAAAAAACGTTTTCCGGCACATAAAAACGCGCTTTGACATTTTCGGGCGGCAGTACGGATACGACCGGCGTTCCTGCCGGCACAAAT
>ERZ779737.797-NODE-797-length-27568-cov-4.622360_pt1 | contig 27568 bp, 26 predicted proteins | sample MGYA00511889_ERZ779737 | MGnify/ENA primary metagenome ERZ779737 (study PRJEB29588, sample SAMEA2163575) | human gut metagenome | biome: human gut; feature: human-associated habitat; material: faeces | place: Denmark | collected 2008/2010 ... | reverse complement strand
AACAAGAAATTAAAATAAATCATGAACTTAAAAGTAAAGTTGAATGGGCTTGTAGGCTTAATAATACTAAACCTATTTTCATTAATGGTAGTTTATTAAAACTAGAACCTACCAATATAGGCTATTTAGAGCCTCATAGAGCAATTATTAATAATAAGACATATCTTTTATTCAATGGGCACGAATTTGTTTACTACAGAGATTTAAATGCCAAAATAAAACTATCTGATTTAAAAGATTTTATTAAAAAATTAAATCAAATAGAAGGTTATGCAGCTAGGTTTGATTCTAACGTTTCTGATTATTCTCAACAAAATATGTTTAGTTGAGAAAATCTTGGAAAGATGATTGAAGATACATCTTTACAACTTTTCCAACAAAGAGTTATTGGACAAATACCAAGAATTTTAACTGGAGCTCCAGAATCAGTTCGAGTACAAAAATTAGGTAGAAATCTAGCACTTGCTTATATGGCAGGTACATCTTCTCAACAAGCTTATTCAGAATTTAAAAATGCTGGAGCAACTGATGCTGTTGCAGGTTTAGGTATGTTAAGTGTTATGGGAGGAATGTATGGATTAATGAATATGGATTACTTTAGAAATTTCTTATTCAAAGGAACGTATTTAGACCAAAATCCAGCTAAAAAAGCAGTTAAAGATTTAGGTGAAAAATTAACTGATACAGAAAAGAAAGAAACTGAAGATTTAATTGCCGACTTAAAGAAAGCTTTAGAAGGGACAGATATTGACGCAATAAAAGATAAAACAAAAGCATTAAATGACAAAGCAATGGCATTAGCAACAAAAGTTTATGAAGAAGCTGCTAAAACTGCAGAAGCAAATAAAAATAATAACTCATCAGATAAAAATGATGGTGCTGAAGAAGCCGAATTTGTAAATAAAGACTAATTAGTAAAGCAAAAAAGTTCTAGTTATTGCTAGAACTTTTAACTAATTACAATAAATATAAATAAAAGGGTAATTTATGATAAAACAAAAAACTAGAAATGAAATAGATGATAAATATAAATGGGATTTAACCGCAATATTTAAAAATGATGAAGAATTTTTAAATGAACTCGAAAAATGTAAAGATATTGCTTATGGGCTCAGTAAATTTAAAGGTCATATTTTAGATAGTGCCGATTCACTTTATGATTATTTTAAAACAAGTGAAAGAATCGAGAGAAAACTATATAAATTGTATTATTATGCAAATTTAAAACATGATGAAGATACAACGAATCCAAAATATCAAGAATATTATCAAAAAATTCAAAAACTATTAACAACATATTCTGAAGAAACATCTTTTGTAGCTCCGGAAATGATGAAAAAAGATTATAGTTATGTAAAAAAATTAATTGAAGAAAATAGTAAGTTAAAAGATTATAATCATAATCTAGAAGATTTCTATCGTTATAAAGAACATACATTAACTGATAAAGAAGAAAAAATATTAAGTACTTTATCAGATGTATTAGGTAAAAATGCCGAGACATTTGAAGCTCTAACTGATAGTGATTTAAAATTTGGTAATATAAAAGATGAAAACGGCAAAATAATTGAATTCACCGAAAGTAATTGGAGTAAGATTGTGAGATCTCCATCGAGAAATGTCAGAAAAAAAGGATTCAAACTATTATATAAAAGATATGCTGAATTTAAAAATACCTTAGCAAGCACGTTTGCAGGAAATATTGATGTATTAATAAATTTAGCTAAAATAAGAAATTTTCCATCATCCCTAGAAGCATCCTTATTTGATGATGCCATTAGTAAAGAAGTATATATAAATGTAATTAATACAGTAAAAAATAATTTAAAACCACTTTATAATTATTATAATTTAAAGAAAGAATGCTTAGGATTAGACAAAATGCATTTATATGATATATATGTTGATTTAAAACAAGATTACAATCGTGAATTTACATTTGATGAAGCAAAAGATTTAGTGTTTAAAGCATTAAAACCATTAGGCGATGATTATTTAAATATTTTACAAAAAGCTTTTGATGAAAAATGGATCGATGTATATAACAATGTTGGAAAAAGAAGTGGAGCCTATTCAAGCGGCTTTTACGATACTTATCCTTATGTTCTTCTTAATTTTGAAGGAAAATTAGATGATGTATCAACTCTTGCCCACGAACTAGGCCATTCAGTTCATACATATCTATCATGTCATAACAACACATATAATAATTCCAGTTATAAAATATTTGTTGCTGAAGTAGCATCAACCGTTAACGAAATGTTATTGAGATTATATCTACTTAATAACTCAAAAAATGATAATGAAAAATTATATATATTAAATCAAATAATGGAACTATTTAAAGCAACAATATATCGTCAAACCATGTTTGCTGAATTTGAAATGAATATGCACGATTTAAGAAGCAATGGTGAAGCATTAACTTATGAACTATTATGTCAAAAATATTACGATTTAAATAAAATCTATTTTGGCAAAAACGTCATAGTAGATAAAGAAATAATGTACGAATGGGAAAGAATTCCTCATTTCTATTATGATTTCTATGTTTATAAATATGTTATAGGTCTTGCTTGCGCATGTAAGATTGCCAATGATATATATAATAAAGCACCAAATGCATTAGAAAATTATAAGAAGTTTTTAAAGAGTGGTGGATCAAATTACCCAAGTGAAGAATTAAAATATGCAGGAATAGATATTACAAAACCAGATGTATTAATAGATGCAATAAAATTCTTTGACGAAACAGTTAAAGAATATCAAAAAATAATAAGAAAGAGGTAATAAAAATGGCTAAAAAGGATTATTATGAAACATTAGGTGTATCAAAAACCGCAACTGATGCCGAAATAAAAAGCGCTTTTAGAAAAATGGCTAAACAATACCATCCTGATGTAAATAAAGAGCCTGGTGCTGCTGAAAAATTTAAAGAAATATCTGAAGCTTATAGTGTTTTATCAGATGAAAATAAGAGAAAGATATATGATCAATATGGAGCAGATGCCGTAAATAATGCTGGTCAAGGCGGTGCCGGAGGATTCGGTGGTTTTGGTGGATTCCAAGGTGGATTTGGTGATTTCTCTGGATTTGGTTTTGGTCAAGATGATTTAGAAGATATCATAAGTTCTTTCTTTGGTGGCGGATCATCAAAATCAAGAAAAGCATCAGCTACTAAAGGAGAAGATTCATTAGTAAGAATCAATTTAACATTTGATGAAGCCATATTTGGTTGTGAAAAATCTTTTAAAATAAGTTTAAATACGATGTGTCAAGATTGTAATGGCAAAGGAGGATTAAATCCTCATACATGTTCAAAATGTAACGGCAAAGGACGTATTATTTCTCAGCAGAGAACCTTATTTGGTGTAACAAGTGTTCAAACAATTTGTCCAAATTGTCGTGGTACCGGAGAAGAGTTTACTAAAACATGTTCAACATGTCGTGGTACCGGAAGAATTAAAGGTGAAAAAACAATCACATTAAGAGTACCATCAGGTGTTGCAACTGGTGATCAAATGCGTATGTCTGGAAAAGGTTCTGCCGGAACAAATGGAGGACCAAATGGTGACATATATATCGAATTTGTAGTTAAAGATCATCCATTGTTTGTTAGAGATGGCCGTAACATCATTTTAGAAGTACCATTAACTATAACTGAAGCCGTATTAGGTTGTGTTAAAGAAATTCCAACAATTAATGGTAAAACTAAAATAGAAATAGATGCCGGTGTTCAAAATGGAGAAGAATTAAAACTTCGCGGTAAAGGTATTAATGAAGAACGTAGTGGCAAAACAGGTGACATGATTATTAAAATAAAAGTTTTAATACCTAAAAAACTAGACAGAACTCAAAAATCATTATTTAAAGAATTAGCTGATACTGACTTAGAAACAAACGAAGAATTTAAAAAGTTTAATAAATATTTATAATCATTGTTTATTAAACTTTTTCTTTTTGATATAATTTAATGGTAATAGAAAGTTGGCGATTAATGTCATGGGAAAAATAACAAAATGGCTTAAAGAAAATATCGTATTTTTAATTATTTTAACAGCGATTATTATAACAAGAATATTCTTTTTTTCACCAATAAGAGTAAATGGAACGAGTATGCATCCAACCTTACAAGATAAAGAATTTATGATATTAAATAAAATAAGTTTAAAGCAAGGAATCAATAGATTTGATATAGTTGTTGTTCAAGAAAATAATAAATATATTATAAAAAGAGTAATCGGGTTACCAGGCGAATCAGTTATGTATAAAGATAATAAACTATATATTAATGGTAAAGTTGTTGAAGATAATTACAGTAAAACTACAACTAATGATTTCGACAATGTTGTTTTAGGGGAAAATGAATATTTTGTTATGGGAGATAACAGAGCAGTATCAAGCGACAGCCGTATAATAGGTCCAGTAAATATTAAAAATATAAAAGGAAAAACAAATTTAATAATCTTTCCTTTTAACAAAATGGGAACTGTTGAATGAAAAATTATATATTAAACATATATTCTAACTATTTGCTAGAAGAAGAACTAAATAAATTAATATCAAAAGAAGAAAACATTATTAATTTAAATTATGATGATTTAAAAATAGACGATGTTATATTAGAATGTTCATATTATTCATTAATTGATACTTCTAAATGTGTAATAGTTAAAAATTTCAAATTAAACGAAGATGCTAGAAAATTAGTAAATTATTTAGAAAATCCAAATAAAGACGTTAAATTAATATTAATATGTAGTAATTATGATAAACGAAATAAAATATATAAAGATATAAAAGATAAAATTAATATCGTTGAAATTAAAGGATTAAAACCAAATGATATAATAAATAAAGTAAATTCTTATTGCAAAGAAAAGCAAATTAAAATGGGATACAACGATATAAATTACTTATTAGATAAAAATCAAAATGATTTAGATTTAGTTATAAGTGAAATAAATAAATTAAACATAATATCAAATAACATTACCATAAACACAATTAACACATACGGTTCATTTATTCCAAGTGACGATAGTTTCGAGTTATGCGATGCAATTGTTGAAAAAAAGGTCAAAGAAATACCATCACTATTAAATGAATTTATTGAAGCAAGAAAAGAAGTAATTCCTTTTATAGCGTTGCTTGCTATGCAATATAGATATATTTATGCTTGTAAGAATATTAATAAATCTTCCGATTATTTAATGAAATTATTTAATGTAAGTAGTGATTACCCATTTATTAAAGCCAAAGGTCGTACAAACAAATATACAGTTCAAGAATTAAAAGAAATAATTATTAATTTAGCCAAAGCAGACTTAGATTTAAAATCAACAGATAAAGATAAATATAATATTTTAAAAACATTTATAAGTAGTGTTATAGTTTAAAAAGGATGGTTAAAATGGAAACAAAAGAAATTGAATTAGATGGCAAAAAAATTAAAATTGTTGTCAAATTAAATGGTGAATATCCTGAAGATATTGATATTAAAGACAATTATATTCATGAAAATACTCAAAAAATTAGTGGAGAGACAAATGAATAATCCAGTAGAAATTGACGAGTTTTTAAAATATTATGCTAAAATATATAAACAAAATCCTGAATTACCAATTTTAAGAGACACAATTTATCACGGTTTAATGACGTATGGATTAAAAGAAGAAGAAAAACAAGATAAGAGTATTAAATATATGTTTAATAAATGGATTGAGCATTATAAAAACACTAATTTAATTGTTTACGAAAGTGAATTGCAAAAACGCTTTCTTCAGTTTCACAGTTCTAATGGTAGAAATTCTGAAGATTACGTAAAAATATATGTAACATTTGCTAAAGAAGATATGGAATCATGTGTTATGCAAATATTCGATTTTATTGGTCAAAATAAATTTGAAACCTATTCAAAAGTATCGGATGTTATAAGATCAGATGCAATAGTTTTAAGAATGGCTAACATTAATGATGCCAAAAAAGTAATTAATTTCATCAACACAAGTCCCTATTTATCTAGCAAAGCTCGTAAAACAAATCCCTTTTTAATGAAAAATGGAGTAGTTGGACTTGCTAGTGATAGAGATCTTAGTTATAATTCCACCATTGCATTTTTGATAACAAAATATTATAAATCAGTTTCAAATTATGACAATGTAAATTACGAAAATTTTAAATTGTTTGCTCAAAATTACTATAATGATGTATTTATAAATCAAACAAGATTGGAAGAATTTATGCACGAAACAGAATTTATATCTAATAAAAAAAGATTCAATTCTGAAGGTGAGATACTAGCAAACTATTATGAAATATTTAAATTAATAAATATTTCATTTAATGAACATACAAATCTAAATGATTTTTATAATCATATTGCAATGGTACAAAATGAAAGTACATTTAAAAGATTAACAAAATATTTTAATGTTAGCATTCAAAATATCAATAATCAACCAGTGTTAAATAATATTAATAAAAAAGATTTATTAGATCAATACATAATATATGCTTTAAAAAAATATAACAGTGTCGTTGAAACCATAAACTGTATAAAATCATTTATAAATGGTAATCAAAAAGCTATTACAAGAGATAAAAATTTCAGAACAGATTTCATTAATTATCTTTCATCAAGTGATATTTTAAAAATAGTAAATGGAAATATTGAAGGATATATTCAAAGTTTTGCACCAAACGAAATAGAAAATGAAAATTTGCTCAATCTTATACAAGAAGCAATTATCGAAACATATAATAAATATGGTTTTATTCACGCTAAAACAGCAATATTTGCTTTAATTTCTTCAAATGATGCATCATACATTACAAACGGGAACAATAATTATCGTGATAGATTATCAAAATATAGCTATGAAGAAATATCAAACCAATTTAATGAAATTGCAAAAGGATATAATTCAAACACTGGCGAAGATATATATAGTTACATCTTATCATCATTATTAACTCCCCCAAAAATAGACATGCCAAAAAGCATTTATTAAAAAAAGTTATTGTAGATTATTTTAAAAGTATATGTTAATATATAAATAGAATTAAGTTATTATCTGATTTAATTTAAGTTTAGGAATATCTATTATGTTCGTACTGATATAGAATATACTTGGATATTATGTTCAAGTTTTTATTTAAAAAAGGGTGGAGTATAAATATGAATGAAAAGTTAGTTGTAGAAAAATTAATACAAAGAGGGGAAACTATTTCTTCTATGGAATCATGTACAGGTGGTTATTTTGCAAGTACTATTACTTGTGTGAGTGGTTCATCTAAGGTTCTTGAATTTTCAGCTGTTACTTATTCTAATGAATACAAAATTAAGATGGGTGTTAATAGAACTACAATAGATATGTATTCTGTCTATAGTAGTGAAGTGGCTGGGGAAATGGCTAAGTGCATTAGTGAATTTTCTAAGAGTAGTTATGGAGTAGGGATTACTGGTAAAATAAATGAGGTTGATCCTAATAACTTAGTTGGTGCTAATAATATAGTATATGTTTCGATTTATTGTGCTAAGGATAATAATTTTATTGATATGGAGTTAGTTGTTCCTTCAGATAGTAGGAAAAAAGTTAAGGAATTTATTGTAGATAATATATTAAAAAAATTATTAGAAATATTATAAAAATAAAAAAGAATATTGTGTATTCTTTTTTATTTTATGGTAATAGTCCAAATCCTGATACTACGCTTCTTCCACCAATAACTCTTTCTCCAAAGACATTAAGTGGGTTATTTATTAATTTATTATTAATAACTAGTTGTGAAGATGTTCCACCATCTAAATTTGCTGCGTTGTAAGCGCCATATTTTTCTAGTGTATCAGCTATTTCTATTAGGGTAGGTCCTCTACTGTGAACACCATCTGTAACTAAGAATAGTATTATGCCATCTTTTCTTTGAGCAATGGCTACACGAGCTGCTCTATCATATCCGCCTGCTCCAGAACTGTTAGTGATTTTTTGTCCATTTACAATTAAGAAAGGTCCAAATTCTAATCCATCACGTATTCCTGATGCTACTGCTTCTTCACCTGTTGCATTAATTAGTGATAGTTTATTTTCGTATGTAATTCCTATTATGTTACCGCGTTTTTCACTATCAGACCATATAACTTCACCATCTTTGATTATATATCCAATAGGTATATCAGAGCCCATTCCATAGTCAACAAATCCACCACCATTTATGCATACAAGTCCATTATATCTTTTGCACATCTTTAGAACAGATTCTTGTCCATTACCTGTATTAAATGATTTAGATGTTATGGCAGTTACTTTTGATGGGTCGTATATAGCTACTAGGTATGCATCATACTTAGAAATTTTAATATTAATTAGTTTATAGTCTTCATTTCCTTCATTTCTTACTAATATAGCTTTATCATATTCATCTTTATATATTTTTTTATCACTAGTATCAATAATTATGTCATCAAGATTTATTTCTTCAGATGGAACTATATATGAGTTAAGTGCTACAACTTTACTTACTTCTTCTTCACTATAGAAGGTATAAGCAATATACTGATGTGTTTTAGTAACCATTGCTGTAGATATTATCATATTTTTGAAATCTGTATATGGTCCATAGAATAGAAAGAAACAACCAGCTACAAAGATATCAATAATGATCATAACAATGGTAAACCAATTTAATTTTCTTTTCTTTTTTTTGTTAACTTTTTTCATATTTAATCCTCCAATATAAATGGATCATTTAAAGTACCATTTCCTTTAAATTTGTTTTCTTTACTGATACTGATGGTTGGTCTTATATGTCTTTTTACGCCAATTCTTGATTTTGCAAGAATTGAATTATAAATATATACTCCATCATCAATTGGTGTTGTTAAGTAATAGTTTGCTAAGTCGCTATTAAATTTTAAATCACTAATATTAAGTAATCCTATGTAACATTCAGTATATTTACTTAAAACGTCTTTATAACTATTTTCATATTTGCCAATATAATATTTTCCTTTAACTAGTTTATCTTTGTATGGTAATTCTTCATAGTAAGTATTATTTAGATAATATGCAAGAGAGTAAGTATCATTTTCATCATATATATTTGAATTGTTACTAAAATATCTACTTGTAGTAACTAACTTTGTTGATTCTAGTTTTATAACATCTTTTTCTATGTCATATACTTGATATAAGTCGTTATCTAGTTTTACATAAGAACTAACTCTTACATCTTTTATATCCTCTTTTACAATATATGGATTTTCTTTTGTGCCTGTTCCACTTAATAAAACATTATTGTTGGCTAAAGTTACGACAGGTTTAACTAAATAGTTAATATTAGGTTTTGATAATGTTATGGTATTACTTGAGGTGTGCCAAGCTTTATTTGCAGCACTACTTGAATTTGCTAGCCATATTTTTTCATCTTCTTTAGATAAGAATGTTTTATCATCAATAATACTGTTTACATAGTCAGAAATATCTAGTAGAGATATATAATTATCTAGATTCATTTTGCTACATGAAATAGTTGTCATACTGTTGATATCGTCTTCACAAATAGTTGTTTTGGCTAATTTTTCGGTATTAAAAGATTTTATAAAAATGTCATTTAGATAATTAAAAATATCTGATTTTGTAAATGCGGTATATTCTTCATTCCATGGTAAGATATTTATATGGTCATCTAGCATCATAACAATAGTATTATCACTTTTAATCTTAATAATACGCCATAACATATTAGAGAAACTAACATAGTTATCTACATTTTCACCTTTATATATGGTATTACCATTTATTCTATATGCACCATTTCCTTCATATACTAATGAAGTATTTGCTAGAATATCTGTTGCCATATAAACTGTTGATTCTCCATCTATTTTTGGATTATATATTTTATAATATTTTATTAATCTTTTTCCATAAAAAATAAAACATCCTATAATAAATAATATACTAATAATACAGAATATTTTTTGGATACTTATTTTTCTTTTAATTTTACACTTCTTTTTCATACTTTTACCTCGTTTCTTATTATATCATCTATGTTATTTTTAGACAATATTTTTTAATTATTTAATTTATCTTTACATATTAATATATTGTTATTAGATAATGGGGTATAGAAAAAAAGATTACTTATTGGTAATCTCAGTTTTTCTATTTTCATAAAATCCCTTTATATCCATAATTACTGGTAATATAATTGGAACTCTACCAATTTTTTCGTTTAGGATAGGAACAAGTTCATTAATTAATTCTTGTTTGATTTCAGAAAAATTAATGGTTTTATTTTTTAACATTTTATTAATTATTTTTTCACTAATTTTTTGTAATTCTTTGATTAAATCTAAATTGTCATTTACTAATATATATCCGCGGGTAGTAATTAATGGTGGACTTAATAATTGTTTGTTTTTAGAGTCTATATTTATAATTATTGATAAGATACCGTTATTTGACATTAATACTCTATCTTTTATAACAACGTTACTAACATCTCCAACTCTTGAACCATCTACATATACTGAAGTTGCTTGAATATGTCCTTTTTTTACAATTGAGGTATTGGAAATATTTAAAATGTCTCCATTTTCTAATATAAAGGTGTTTTTCTTTGGTATACCACAGTCAATAGCTAAGTCGGCATGTTCTTTTAACATTCTGTATTCTCCATGATATGGTGCAAAATATTCGGGATTAAATAGTCTTATCATTAATTTTAATTCTTCCTGATTAGCATGTCCTGATGAATGTATTTCTTGATTAATGCTATTGGTAAATACTTTTACTCCTTTTAGGTATAATTTATTGATTGTTTTTGATACGGAAGAGGAGTTACCTGGTATTGGTGAAGATGAGAAAATAACAATATCATTAGGTATAAGTTTAATGTGTTTATGAGTTCCATTGGCAATTCTTGATAAAGCGGCAAGTGGTTCACCTTGACTACCTGTACATAATAGGCATACTTTGCTAGGATTTAATTGGTTAGCTTCTTCTGCTGATATAAATATACTTTTATCTTTTATATATCCACATTTTATAGCTATTTCGATAGATGTTTCCATACTTCTACCAAATAGAGCTATTTTTCTTTTATTAATTTTACAAGTTTCTACAATGTGTTTAAGTCTATATATATTTGAAGCAAATGTTGCTAAGATTATTCTGTTATTTTGGTAGTTAGAAAATATTTCTCCAAGATTTTCATCTACTTTGGATTCGCTAACAGAAATGCCACTTACTAATGCATTAGTAGAATCACTCATTAATAGTTTTACTCCCTTTTTACCAATTTCTGCCATTTTATGTAAATTAGCCATTGGTCCTATTGGTGTAAAATCAAATTTAAAATCTCCAGTCATTACTATAACTCCATTAGGAGAAGTAATAGCTAGACCATGAGAGTCTGGTATAGAGTGTGTTGTTCTAAAAAATTCAATATTAAAGTATTTTGTTTTAACGGTTGTATTTTCATCATAAATTTTAATATTTTTATATTTTATATTTCTTTCTTCTAATTTTTTTAAGATAAGTTCTTTAGCTTGAACTGGAGCATATATTTTTGGAATATTTATTTGGTTAAGTAAAAATGGTATTCCTCCAATGTGGTCTTCATGACCATGTGTTATAAATAGTCCTTTTATCATATTTTCATGTTCTTTTAAATAACTAAAGTCTGGTATAACATAGTCAATACCTAATAAATCGTCTTCTGGAAACATTACTCCTGCATCAACGATAATAATTTCATTATTGTGTTTAACACAATACATATTTTTTCCTACTTCTCCAAGGCCTCCTAGGGCAAATACTTGGGTTGTTTTTTCTTTATTCATAATCCTCACTTTCTTGTAAAATTTTGACCGATATAAAATAAATAATATAAATTTTAAAGATTAACACGTTACAAATTATATCATAATTAAAAAGTAAAATCAACTGTTATCTTTTGATGACGTTTGACAATAGTAATTTTTTTTGTTATAATTTTTTAGTCTTTTATACTTTATTTGGAAAGGAGAAAAATGAGTAAAATTAATATATTTAGTTTAGGTGGACTAAATGAAAATGGAAAAAACATGTATGTTGTCTGTGTTGATGATGATATACTTGTTCTTGAAGCTGGACTTCAGTATGCTGATGAACAGACATTGGGAATAGATTATATGATTCCTAATATTGATTATTTGAAACAGAACAAAGAAAGAATTAGAGGAATATTTTTAACACATGGTCATGATGAGAATGTGGGAGCAATTACAGATATTATAGATTATTTACCTAATATACCTATATATGCTTCTCCATTTACATATAATATTGTTAAACAGGAATTATTAGAATATGATAAGAGTATTTCTTCTTTGGTAAAAATTGAGGCTAATAAACCAGTAGATGTTGGTAATTTAAAGGTTTATCCTGTTTCTTTATCACATTCTATTCCAGATAATTTTGGGTATGCTATTTATACTCCTGATGGAATAATATTTTATGCTTCTGATTTTGTATTTGATTCAACGATGAGGGGAGCATATAAAACAGATTTAGGTAAGTTAGCATATATTGGTAAACAAGGGGTATTGTGTTTAATGTCTGAGTCTTTGTATGCTAATAAAGAAGGATATACGGCTCCAAATCATAGGATACAATCATTAATTAGGGAAACTTTAGTAAAAAGTAATGGAAGAATTATATTTAATGTCTTAAATTCTCATTTATATAGAATACAAGAATTATTTAATGAAGTAGAAAAGACAGATAGAAAAATAGTTGTTATGGGAAAAAGACTACAAAATATAATAGATAATGCTATTAAAGAAGATTATTTACATATTGATAGTAAATATATTGGAGATTTATCTAATATTAATGATGAAAATGTTGTTATATTAAATTCTAATGAGAGATATAAACCTTATTATAATATTTTGAAAATAGTAGATGGTTATGATAAATATGTTACTTTAACAAGTAGTGATACGGTATTTTTAGCTACACCTGTGTATGAGGGTAGAGAAAAGACTTTTTATAAGTTATTAGATAAGATTGCTAAGATAGGGTGTGAAGCGGTTGTTTTATCTCCGAAGAAATATTTATCATATCATGCTTCTAAAGAGGATCTTATGATGATGATAGAACTTATGAATCCTAAGTATTATTTTCCAATTAAAGGTGAATATTCAGAACAAGTCGCTAATGGAGATTTGGCTTGTATGGTTGGGGTAGATAAGGATAATATTATTTTGAAAGAAAATGGAAGTGTTGCTACTATTGTTGATGGTAAATTAATGGATGAATTTAAAGAGGTAAGGGTAGGTAATATATCTATTGATGGAGATTCTTCTAATGATATTGGGGAATTGGTACTTAAAGATAGAGAATTGTTATCTAATAATGGTATAGTTATAGTGTCTGCAACGATTGATAAGAAAAGTAAACAAATAATAGCTGGACCAGAAATACTTACTAGGGGATTTATTTATGTAAAAGATTCTGTTCAACTTATAGATGATATGAAAAATATTTGTTCTAGTATTATTTTGGATAATACTCATAATGGTTATGTTGATTATACAAAAATAAAGAATACTATTAGAGATGAATTATCAAAATTTTTATTTGAACAAGCTGGTAATAAACCTATGATTATAAATGTTATACAAGAAATATAATATTAAAAGTGTAAATAATAATTAAATAAATAAAAGTGTAAATAATAATTAAATAAATTGACATTATATAAAAAGTATTATATAATATGTATGTATTGAGGGAGGAAAATTATGTTATTTTTAGATACGTGTAGTGATTTAGCACCATTAATTAGACTTATTAAATTTGGTATAATTCCAATTATTCAAATAGGTGTTCCTATATTACTTATTTTATATGGAATGTTTGATTTGTCAAAAGCAGTTATTGCTTCAAAAGAGGATGAAATAAAAAATGCTACTAAGTTATTAACTAAGAGAGCAATATATGCTGTTGCAGTATTTTTAGTTGTTACTTTAGTAACTGCTGTATTTGGTTTACTTTCAAGTACAGGTGATAATAACATTGAAAATCAATCAAAAAGTGGTATACAATGTTGGAATAAAATAAAAAAATAAAAGTTGATGTTAGAAGCATTAGCTTTTTTTGTGTGACTTTTTTTAAATTTTGTCTATATATTCTATATATATTTAAGTTATTAAACTTAGTTAATATGTTGGATGTGTAGGGGAATAACTATAGAAATGTAACAATCTTTTTTAAATCTTTATTGTTATAAAAAAACTAGACGGTATTTCTAGTTAATATTTATTTTTACTTGAAATGTTCAAGTGTTAATTAAAAATGATGCCAGTAAGGAACATGTCTAACAACTCCGAGGCCAAAAGATGATAGTAAGTAATAAAATTACAAACCAGTTACATTATATATCATTTTTTTCAACAAAAACATCATATATTGCTTTATATCGGTATCCTAGTTTTGTATATGTTGAATCAGGAACAAGTATTCCTAATTCTATTAATTGATCTATTAAAGTAGACACAGTATTTCTTGATACACCAGATTCTTCTTATATTTCTTTTTTTGTAAAAACTATTTGGTGCATTATAGCAGGCATTATTCTATATACAGCATTACTATTTAATGTTTTTATTTTATCCATATCTCTATTATAAATACTTTTTATCATATTTATTTTAGAAATATAATTATTACATTGTTCAATAATACATTGTAAGAAAAATTTAATAAAGCCTGACATATTCCCTTTTCTGCTTTCGTTTAAAAATTTATGATAACTAGGTTTATATAATTCGATTACTTCTGATAAAAACAAAATTGGCCTATCATCAGTTAATTTAGCAAGTTGTATAGGAATAAGTGCTACCTAATCTACCATTTCCGTCACGAGAATGTGAAATAGCTAAATTAACAAAAAGTGGATCAATAAATTCATCATTCATATATTTAAATAAATTATCCAATAATAATGGAACATCTTCAGGAATAGGAGGAATAAAAATTGCATCTTCAATACCACAACCTTTAGGTCCTATCCAATTTTGAATTGTTCTAATCTTTCCAGGTTCTTTTTTATTACCTCTAACACTATCTAATAGTATTTTATGAATATGATTTACAAAATGAATATCTATTTTATTACTATTTTTTAAATACTCATTTGAATAGTCAATAACTTTTTTTAAATTTTGAATTTCTAAATTATCATCACTATTCGGCATATACTTTAAATAATACATTTCATCTTGTGATATTTGAGTTCCTTCTATTTGAGTAGATTTTAAACTTTCACTTAAAATAATAGAATCAAGAAAAAATCGTGAATCAAACTCAATATTTTTCAAGTATGATTTATATTCTCCATATTTTTCATTAGCTTCTGAAAGTAATTTTAGCAATTCTTTATCTATATTATACTCGATTGGTAATTCTTTTAATTTAAATGGTTCCATTTTCATCACCTAATTAAATATTAACATATCTAACTATAAAAGTAAAAAAATGCACAATATTTTGAAATTATTGTGCATTTTTACGTTTTTTTGGCATTTTTTGCATAATTTGAGTGCATTTATATAAAGTTCGAATAGTTCAAACAGATTCGCCATTGGTGCGAAGAAGGAGACTTGAACTCCCACGACTATTAGTCATACGCCCCTCAAACGTACGCGTCTACCTATTCCGCCATCCTCGCAAGAATTAAAGGGCTAATTTCTAGCCGCTTTAAACATTTTTTTCCATAAATTATTTTGTGAATAATTTAATATTCCTACCTTATATATTTTAATACCATATTTGTATAGCAAAAATACAGTTGCACAAGTTATTAATATTGAAATGACCATATCAACTATACTAAATTGTCCCAACACCAACAAAGCCGGCGCTAACAATGAAGATATAAACGGAACAAATCCTAGTATTTTTATAAATAAACTTCCCTCAAACATCGCTGCCATCATTGATAAATAATACGCTACCAACGATACAATAATAATTGGCGTTTGAAGTTGTTGAAAATCCTCCATATTTGTTGTCATTGAAGCTAATATTCCTGCTACTAATGAATATGCCAAAAATGTTATCAACATCAAGATGATTGTCAAAGGAATAGCCTTAGACAATACCGGCAATACGCCAGATATCTTTAAACTATTAATAATATCTCCAACATATGTTTGAACCTCACCACCAATAACCGCTCCAGTGGATACAAATCTTATACCAAGCCCTAATACGACATACAATATTAACAATAACCCTTGAGCAAGTACAAAAACATTACCAGCAATTATCTTAGAAGCAAAATGAACAGTTGGAGAAACATTTGATATTATAATTTCCATTCCCTTAGTAGTTTTTTCCTCGTTTATCTCAGCTCCAATCATTTGAACTAAAAACATTGTTAACATAAAAAATGGTAATATAATTAAAGGAAATATCGTCCCCATTATTAATTCTAACATTTCATCAGCATTTTTATTATCATCTAGTTTTATTCTTTCAATCTCTACCTTAGCATCTATCAAAGCTAAAATATTATCAGATATATTATAGTGTTTCAAAGCAATATCCCGTTTTATTGAATTAATTGTGGTCGTTATAAGTTGATATATATTCACATCAATATTATCATTACTAACCAATTTAGCCCTTACGAAATTAGTCTCATCAGCATTTAATTCAATTAGAATTTTATCTTCTTCCTTTATTTCGTAAAGAGCATCTTCATAAGTCTTATCATACTTAGTAATTTCAACTTCTCCCAAATCCAAAGTTTCACTGGCAACTTCATAAGTACTTTTAAACTCTTCATAAGAACCGATATTATCTATTACCATGATTTCCAATTTATCATTAAAATCGCCACCAAAAAATTTGATAATACTATCTATATTTATTAAACCTGCTATTACAACAAATAAAATAATATTAGCAATTACAAACCATTTAGTTTTCATCTTCTTACTCAAACTATTTTTAATTAAATATTTTAATTTAGTTTTCATATTGTTCACCTACTATGCTTACAAATATTTCATTTAAACTAGGATCTTCCACCGTAAATTTAGTAATATTATCATATTTACTTATAAATTTAAAAATATTTTTAGTATAATCATCAGACTTAATATTTACCTTATATTCATCTTTAATTCTTTCTACACTAATTACACCATCTTGCTTAGCAACCTCATCTTCATCAATATCCCCCGCGATAGTTATTACTTTTTGACCAAAATCCTTTTTTATATCCTTTAAATAACCGGATAATATAGCTCTTCCCTTCACTAAAATAACAAGCTTTTCGCAAAATAATTCTACGTGTTCCATTCTATGTGATGAAAAAATTATCATTGTTCCCTTTTTCTTTAAATCCAAAATTAATTTTTTAAATAATTCTACATTGATAGGATCCAATCCACTAAAAGGCTCATCTAAAATTAATAATTTAGGTTTATGAATAATCGCCGTAATCAATTGAATCTTTTGTTGATTTCCCTTAGATAATTCCTTAATTTTTTTATTTTTATATTCATATATATTTAATATTTTCAAAAGTTTATCTAATTCTTCTTCTATTAAATCTTCATTCATTCCCTTTAAAATGCCATAAAATTTTACTTGTTCCAAAACAGTTAATTTTGTAAGCAAACTTCTCTCTTCAGTAAGAAAGCCAATTTGATCGGTAATATCATAACTTATTTTTTTACCGTTTAATGTTATTTCACCGGTATAATCATCAATTAAACCCATTATCATTCTAAATGTAGTTGTCTTTCCAGCCCCATTTAAACCAAGAAGACCAAATATCTCTCCTTCTTTAACCTCAAAAGAAAGATCATCCACCGCTTTTAAGGTATCATAATACTTTGTAACATTCTTAACTTGTAACATTTTATCACCAATCTCATTATACAATAGCCATCTATGTTTGTAAATAATATTTTGACTAATATTTAGGTAAATATCTGTGTCAAATTTTGATTATCATAATAAACTATATTAGATAGCAAAGGAGGTAATTTTATGTATTACTACGGTGGATATAGTGGTGGAAATACTTGTGGTTGTGGCTGGGGAGGATACCAATCATACGGTTATCCAAATTACGGATATGGCTACGGAGGAACTGGGTACGGAGCTGCTATTATCTTAGTATTATTCATTTTGCTAGTTATCATTATTGGCTGCAGAGCTGTAGTATAGCTATTTTAAAGAAAAGGGGGCTTTCCTTTTTCTTTTTTTTATGATAAAATACTTACAGATTTGTAATCCAATTATCCAAAATTAATTATTTGGATAAACTATAGTAAAAGGTGATAATTATGTTTAAAAAATTAAATATTTTAGATGAAAAAGAAAAAAAGTTAAGAGCAAGTAACGAAGATGTTACCTTTCCCTTATCAAAAGAAGAAAAACAACTTATGTATGATATGCTTGAATACTTACATAAAAGTCAAATAGAAAAATATGCAAGTAAATACAATTTACGTCCAGGAATGGGATTAGCTGGTCCGCAAGTTGGAGTCAATAAAAGATTTTTTGTAGTATGTCACGAAGAATATGAAGGAGAGTTTAAATACTATATTGTAATTAATCCCAAGATTATTAGTACTTCCGAAGAAATGATCTATGCCTATGGTGGTGAAGGATGCCTAAGCGTTAATCGTGAAGTAGAAGGAATAGTACCAAGACATGCTAGAATTACAATGGAATGCTATGATGAAGAAGGAAATTTAATCAAACTACGTGCAAGAGAAGAACTAGCAATTGCCTTTCAACATGAATTTGACCATTTAAATGGAATTCTATTTACCGACAGGATAAATAAAAAAGACCCTTATTATAATGCTGAAAACATGAGAGAAATATAAAAAATCAAAGATATTAATATAAATAATCTTTGATTTTTTTATTTAGTATATTCAAATTCATAATTTAATATTCTAACAATATCTCCCTCTTGTATACCCATTTGTTCAAGCTTTTCATCGATTCCCATACTTCTTAATTTTTTAGCAAACCTCGAATATGCTTCTTCACTATTAAAATTAGTCATTTTAAGTAATTTTTCTACGCCTTGACCCTTTACAACCCAAACATTACCATCTTTAACAATAGTAAATGGTTGTTCTTCTTTAAATTTGTATAGAACGTGGGTTTCAAATTTTTCTTCCTCAAACAAATCTTCTTCATTAGTATTTTCAACTAAATCTGCTAGATAATTAATAACTTCATCCAATCCTTTATTATTTATCGCTTCTACTTTAAATATCTTAACATCCTTGATTTTCTTAACCAAACTTTGATAATTATCTAAAGCACCCGGCAAATCCATTTTATTACATATAATAACTTGTTGCTTATTTAATAGCTTAGGATTAAATTCATTCAATTCCTTATTAATAGTTAAATAATCTTCATAAGGATCTCTTCCTTCACTCCCACTTATATCAATAATATGAGCGATTATTTTAGTTCTTTCTATATGTTTCAAAAACTTATGTCCAAGTCCACTACCAGAACTTGCCCCCTCTATCAAACCAGGCAAATCAGCAATAACAAAACTTTTTTTACTATTTGTAGTTACAACTCCTAAATTAGGAGATAAAGTAGTAAAATGATAAGAAGCTATTTTAGGATTAGCAGCAGTAATCATCGAAAGAATAGTACTTTTTCCAACACTAGGCATACCAACCAAACCAACATCGGCAAGCAACCTCAAAGTAATATTAACATTTCTCTGTTCGCCAGGTTCTCCTCTTTCACAGACACTTGGACAAGGATTAGACTTAGTTGCCAAACTAACATTTCCTCTTCCACCTCTACCACCTGTAGCTATTTTTGCCTCTTGTCCATTCTTTAACAAATCAGCAATAATTAATCCAGTATCATTATCTTTTATAGTTGTCCCAATAGGCACCTTTATAATTGTATCAGTAGCAGATTTTCCATTTTTATTTTTGCCTTCGCCATTTTCTCCAGAATTACCTTTAATATGACGTTGATATTTCAAATCAATTAAAGTTTTCAAACCAGAATCGGCGACAAAAATAACATCTCCTCCTCTACCACCATTACCACCGTAAGGTCCTCCCATAGGAATATATTTTTCTCTTCTAAAAGCCATACAACCATCACCACCACAACCAGCAGTAACTTGAATATTAACTTCATCTACAAACATACGCTATCACGCTCCTGTCCGCTTAATTATAGCACAAAACAAAAAAAAAGTATACATTACTTTTTAGGTGCAAACATTGCAATACCAACTAAAATCAATATTACCACTACCAAACCAATTATGACTAAATTAAAGTTACTAGGATTAGTATTTCCATCGTTGACAATCGCCCCCGATTGAACAATCGCGCAAACATTTACTAATTTAGGTGTTATGTTATTGTATGAAACCGCAAATACAGCAGTTGGACAACAAAAACAAACTATTAAAAATAGTTTTAAAATATTTATTTTGGATTTCACACTATCACTCCCTTTTCTAGGATTTATATAAATTTGATTATTAACATTGTTTCGATTAACAAAGCAATATTAGGTATTAAATTATAAATAATACGATAAGTAATTGGCACCATAATATTATCAGTAGCATAATAACCATATGAAAGGCCCATATAAAATAAGGTGCTTGGAATAATATAAATTAACGATAAAGCATTAGTAGCAGAAAAAGCATAAGTAAAAAACGCATTAGCAAACGCTGAGATAAATACAAATAACCATTTATTGTCTATTATATCTTTAAATGTCTTTTTAAATACCAACTCTTCTACTATCGGATAATAAAATACCGTCGATAAAAAGAGCATAAATATATTATCGCTAAACACATTTTCTAAAGTAGTTAAATTGTCATTAGAAATATTTGAAAAATCAAAAACACTTGCTATTATAATATTCACAATACCATAACAAAATAAACCAATAATAAAATATTTTAATCCTTTTTTCATGTAGCTTTTAAAATTCTTAATAAATTTTTTATAATCCTTTTTCAAATCATTAACGTATATAAATATAATCGACGCTAAACAAATAAAGTTTAATATTAAATTTAAAAATAATTTTAAATTTTTATCTATATTTAAAAAGGATAATACATAACTACAAAAATAAGGCCACACAAAATATAATAATATTACACATAAGCCCGTAAACAATGTTCTTATTTTTTTTGAAACTTCCATATTTACCTCCAATGATAATTTAATTATATCAAAAAATATGGATAATACAATTATTTTAACTAATTTTGACAACTCTTTGACACAAAATAAAACCAACCATCGTTGGCCTTATTTATTTTATTATTAAAAATAATAAATTACATCCACCAGAAGAACCATCTCCACATATGGCAACCCTCCTTCCTAAGACTACTTACATAATAATGATAACACATAATTAATATTTTTTCAAGTAGAAGATAAAAATTATCCCCTAAGTTTGAATAATAAATGTAAAACTATTTTATTGTTTCATATTTTAATGTAACCTTACAATCACCGATATTACTATTTAGAATACTTAACAAATTAGTATAATCAATCTCAATAGTATATTTATCATTCTCACTAACTACAATAGTAATAGTCATATCGCTATCACTATTTATAATAATATCTTTAATCAAAATATCATAACCGGTAGTAACAGTACCATTACTATATTCTGTTTTATAAATTTGAGTACCTTTTTTAATATAATTATTAATATTATTAATATTTAAATATTTATAATCTATCACCTTAAAAATATCTTCTTCAGCTACAAGATAATATTGATCATTATCAATTATATAGTATTCATTATCCTTATATAAATACTCTATTTCTTGATCCATATTTTTTATAGTTCCAGATAATTTACCATCTATACTACTGCCAATATAAGTATATGTTAGTTTATTCCCATCTTGCATAACAACATCTATCAAATATTCAAACTTATAATCACCATTCAAAACAATATCTTTAATATCCGTTGAATCTTTTTCATTATTTACATTATTATTAGTATCATTATCAGTTTCTTCTTTAATTATATTACCATTAGAACCTAAACTAAGTACTATCATTATAACAATAATAAAAATAATACCCACCATTAACTTAATAAAAGCAGACCTTTTTTTATTACTTTTATCATCCTTCTTATTATCATTTTTAGATGTTATAATATCTTCTTCCATATTATCTTCAAGTTTTTCTACTAAAGGTTTGGATTTCATCTCTTCTTGCTTTTTTTCATAATTAAACCAGAAATTACTATTCATTTTTATCACCCAATACTATATTTAGCAAAGAAGTTTTATCTTTTATACCATTTAAATAATCTTTAACCAAAACACGCCCCTTACCCTCTATTTTAATATCAGTAATTAATAAAGAACCATCTTTCACCTTAACAACCAAGCCATCACGAGTAACATCCACTATTTGACCGTTCTTTCCTTTATATTCCTTATCTAATATTGAAGCCGAATATATTTTTAATATTTTGCCATTTAAATAAGTATACGCTCCAGGTATAGAAGAAAGTCCTCTTATTTTATTAAAAATATTTATTTTAGTATCATTAAAATCTATTATTTCCTCTTCTTTTTTTATATTAAGTCCATAAGTTACTTCCTCTTCATTTTGCTTTATTCTAAGATTTTTATTATTAATGATCAAAGGAATAGTTTCCATTAAAAGATCTCTACCCAAGTAACTTAACTTCGTAAATAATGTATCGACATTATCCGTATCTTCTATACTTATCTTTCTTTGACTAATAATATCACCAGCATCCATCTTATAGCTCATATACATAATAGTAACTCCTGTTTCATCATCACCATTTATTAAAGCTCTATGAATAGGAGCCCCTCCTCTTAACTTAGGAAGCAAAGAACCATGCACATTAATCGCACCATATTTAGGATAATCTAATAATTCCTTAGGAATTATCTGACCATAAGCACACGTAATAATCATATCCGGTTCATATTCTAAAATTTTTTGATATTCATCCTTTATCTTAACCGGTTGAAAAACATCTATATTATGCTTAATCGCCACCATTTTTGTCTTTGTTGGAAGCAATTCTTTTTTCCTAGAATATTCTTTATCCGGCTGAGATACAACCAAAACAACATTATATTCTTCAATTAACGCCTCTAAGATAGGAACAGCAAAATTAGGTGTTCCCATAAAAACTATTTTTAACTTCATCACTAATCACCTACTTTTTTAATTTTTGACAATTAGGACAATAATAAGTCCCTCTTCCACCAACCTTGATTTTAACAATCTTCTCCATACAAACATTACAAGAAGATCCTTCTTTACCATGAACTAACAAACAATTTTGAAACTTTCCTGATATTCCATCTACAGACTTATAACTATGAATGGTTGTCCCACCTAAAGAAATAGCATCATTTAAAACACATCTAGTATTAGTAATAATATCATCTAAATTATCATCCGTTAAATCTAAAGCTTTAGTTAAAGGATTTATCTTAGATAAATATAATATTTCATCCGCATAAATATTACCAATACCAGTAATAATACTCTGATCTAACAAAACCGTTTTAATAGGTAATTTCTTATTTTTATACTTTTTTCTCAAATAAGAAACATTTAATTCAAAAGAAAAAGGTTCACATCCTAACTTACTTAAAGGACCCACTTTATCTATTTTATCCTTTTCAATTAAATACATCTTCCCAAACTTTCTAGTATCATCATACACTAATAAAGTATCATTATCCAAAGTAAATATTACATGATTATGCTTACTTTTTAAATAATCTTTATCCTTAAAATAATATTTGCCTTCCATTCTCAAATGTGAAATCAATATATAATCATCTAAAACAAATAAAATATATTTACCCTTTCTTTCTAAAAAATTAATACGTTGATTTTTAATTTTTTTCTCAAACTCTTTTCTACTTGGATATGCAATTATATTATCCCAATACACTAAAGCAGATAAAATAACTCTTCCAACCAATTTTTCTTTTAAGGCATTCTTAACTGTTTCTACCTCTGGTAACTCTGGCATACAATCACTACTCCATATAAGGATTAATACTTATTTTTGCATAAGAAATCCTTGTTTTTTTATTAATTAACTTCTTTTTAATTCTATTAGAAACTAAACAAGCATCTTCTAATGTGACATTACTATCCATATTGATAGTTATATTAGCATGATAATAATGTCCATATTTAATTATATTTAACTCTTCAATATTCACTACTTCACTGTTTTCCAAAATTATTTTCCTAATTTTATCTAAATACTCTTCGTCCTGTTCACTTTCACCCAAAATACTAACAATATTTTCCTTTAAAATACGATATGCCGTTTTCAAAATTATTAAGCCGATAATAAACGTCCCAATAGTATCTGAATAAAGAAAGATTTTACTATAAGAACTTAATTTTGATAAAAAGTAAGTTACTATTACTATAGCAGAAGAAATTACATCAGATCTACTTTCTTTACCAGATGCTACTAAAAGATTACTTTTATATTTAACTCCCTTTGAAAGAATATATCTAGAAATTAAATATTTAGCTAATATTGTAAAAATTGTTACATACAAAACCATATTACTAGCAATAGTATTCTTAGCATTTAAAGAGTTTCCAAGCAAACTTAAAGCAAGTGCTAATATCACAGCGCCAATAACAATACTAGTTAAATACTCTATCTTACCATGTCCATAAGGATGCTCATTATCAGCAGGTTTTAAAGATAATTTGCTACCATATATAGAAACAACATCCGTAGCTAAATCAGATAGCGAATGTATTCCATCCGCCACTAATACCTTAGATTTATAGATAAGCCCGAAGACAAACTTCGTTAAAGTTAGTAAAATATTAACTATTAAACTTTTTACCAACACCTTAGTTACTTTTTCCATTATATCCCTACTTTGCCTCATACAAATTATATCCAACCTCAATATCCACTTTGAGTGGTACACTTAATTTATATGTATTTTCCATAATATCTTTTACAATATTTTTAACTTCCATAAGTTCATCCTTATGAACATTAAAAACTAATTCATCGTGAATTTGAAGAATCATCTTACTTCTTAAATTATGTTTACTAAAATAGGCATCTATTTCATTCATCGCCTTTTTTAAAATATCTGCACTACTACCTTGAATTGGCGTGTTCAAAGCCATTCTCTCACCCATATTTACAATAAGTCTATTCTTATTATTAAGTTCAGGAATAACTCTTTTTCTATTCATAATCGTCTTAACATAGCCACATTCATGTGCATTTTTTATACACATTTTCATATAATGGGAAACACCAGGATAAGTCTTCAAATATTCCTCTATAAAATCTTTCCCTTCTTTAGGACTAATCCCCAAATCCTCTGCTAATCCAAAACCACTTATTCCATATAAAATACCAAAATTTACCGCTTTAGCCTTTCTTCGCATATCTTTAGTAACATCATCCTTACTTACCTTAAATATATCCATAGCGGTCTTAGTATGAATATCCATATCATCATTAAAAGCCTTAATCAACTCATCAATACCAGCCATATGAGCGAATATCCTAAGTTCTATTTGTGAATAATCACAAGACATAATTAGAAAGTCTTTCTCTGGAATAAAACATTTCCGGATTAATCTTCCATATTCATAACGAATAGGAATATTTTGTAAATTAGGTTCTATCGAAGATAGTCTTCCTGTCCTAGTTAACGTCTGCGTATAAATAGTATGAATTTTTCCATCATTTAAAACCGCATTTAATATTCCTTCAATATAAGTAGACAAAAGCTTAGTAAGCATACGATATTCCAATATCTCATTAACAATAGGATGATAATTTTTCAACTTATTCAAAACATTAGCATCCGTAGTATAACCGGTTTTATTCTTCTTACCATACGGTAATTTTAATTTTTCAAATAATATTTCACCCAATTGTCTAGGAGAAGATATATTAAAAACTTCACCAGCATGATTATAAATACTATTGCTTAAAAGTTCTAACTTTGTTTTTATTTCCTTGCGCATCTCTTTTAAGATATCCTTATCCACCCTAATACCTGTATATTCCATATTAGCAAGCGTCCTACTCAAAGGAATTTCTATTTCATTATATAAATATTCTATTTCCTCATCCTTTATCTTATTCAAAAAATTATCTCTTACCTCATAAATAAACTTTGCCTTATCAATACTTCTCTTAGCACTTTCCAAAGAAGATATAGTAGCCATTTCCTTTTTATCAAAAAACGGTATTTCATAATCCAAAGAATTTGCTAAATACGAAATATCATCTTTAACATTATAATTTAATAAATAAGCTGCTATCATTAAATCAAAATCACATTTTTCAAAATTAATATCCTCTTTTTTTAAACTTACAATTAACTTTTTCAAATCATAAGTATATTTTTCTATTTTTGTCAAAAAAGATGGTTTTTTTAATAACAAATCATAAGGAATATAACCAGATATTTCACTATTATATATAGCCATTCCCTTAATTTTAGCGTGATGATAATTCTCATCATCTAAATCCAAATAAACAGCTATCGGTTTAGTAGTATTAATACTATCCAAATCTTCAAATATTTTAACTATCTCTTCCCTTTTCTCTACCTTCTTACTTGCCTCATTATTCTTTTTAAGTAAAGAATAAAATTCTAATTCATTATATATTAAATTAATTTTATCTAAATCACCATTAGTATATTTAATATCATCAAAATTAATATCCAAAGGAACTTCTTTATAAATTGTAGCTAAATCCTTACTCATATAAGCATCATCTTTATAAGCTATTAATTTATCCTTAACGCTACCTTTAATACTATCGATATTATCATATATATTTTCTAAAGATTTATATTCCGTAAGCAATTTTAAAGCAGTCTTTTCACCTATTCCCTTAACCCCAGGAATATTATCGGAACTATCCCCCATAAGTGCCTTTAAATCGATCATTTTTATTGGTTCAATACCATAGGTATCTATGAACACTTGTTTATTCATTCTAATATAATCTTTAGTCTTTAATAACTTTACCTCAACATCATCGGTTATTAATTGCAACAAATCCTTATCACTACTAATAATAGTAGCAGCATATTCGTCATTATCAGAAATCTTACTAGCAAATGTTCCAATAATATCATCAGCCTCATAATTATCTATTTCATAATACTTGATACCAAGAGCATCTAATATCTCCTTAGCCTTAGGAAATTGCCTCTTAAGTTCATCTGGAGTCTCACTTCGCCCTGCTTTATAAGTTTCATATTTATCATGTCTAAATGTCTTTCCTTTATCAAAAGCAACCATTATATAAGTAGGTTTCTCCTCATCGATAATCTTATTCATCATATTAACAAAACCATATAAAGCATTAGTAGGAAAATTCTTAGAATTCATCATCATATTACCATTATAAGCAGTAGCATAATAACTTCTAAATAACAAATTATTCCCATCAATTAATAT
>ERZ779737.796-NODE-796-length-27592-cov-4.269565_pt1 | contig 27592 bp, 26 predicted proteins | sample MGYA00511889_ERZ779737 | MGnify/ENA primary metagenome ERZ779737 (study PRJEB29588, sample SAMEA2163575) | human gut metagenome | biome: human gut; feature: human-associated habitat; material: faeces | place: Denmark | collected 2008/2010 ... | reverse complement strand
AAAATCAAGCGAAGCTGAGATTTTGAAACAGAAGAAACCCCGGGCGCAAGCCCGGGGAGTTTCATTGTCTAAATTTCTGCGCAATTTACACATGCTACCCGGCATGGCAATCTAGTTTTGAGGCAAATTACCTCGCTGAAATACGCGTCAAACTCTGCAAACGGGCATTTATTCACAGGCCCGTCCATCTTTGCATATACAATAATGAACAAGCAGCGCGCGGGCATTTTGCTCGTTTACGCCCGGGTCTTGATAGTCAAAGCCCACACGGCATGCCGTGGCGTTACTTGCCCGAAAGGTCGCGCAACCGCTTGCGCACGTCATCAACGCTAAGCCTATCAACGCCAGTCCTAATTTTCTCATACCGTTTTTCCTCTTCTTCCCGAGCTTTAACTTCCGCTTTTATATTTTCCAGCTGGGCCGCCCGGCGGCCGGAGCGATACAGAACCGCCCCAAAGGCCGCCAAAGCCGCCAGCGCGGCGATTATGGCCGCGTACAGCATAATTATTTACCGTCCCGCGGGATAGTTTTGTCCCCTTCGTATCCCACTTTCTTTTTGAACAAGGCCTCCGTCGGCGCAAAGCACGGTCCGTAGTCTGTCAAAAAATCATAGACTTTGGCCCAAAATGCATCGTCCTTTTTGGTTTTGGTCAGCGCGGCCACGGCCAGCACCAGCGGCTGAAGCATCATCAACAGCACGTACAACCCGCCAATGGCCACCAGCGCCCACATCAGCCACGGCACCTTATCAGCCATACTCACGGCAAACGTCATAATGTTCGTCAACACTTCTACCATACTCTTCTCCTTTTTATTTAATTTCCGTCCAGATTTCTTCCCCGGCCTGGTCGGCCGCCCACAGTTTCTCAAACAGTTTTTGAAACGTCGCCCGGCTGGCCACCACCTTGCCTTTTACCTGATTGAACCCCACCAGCAGGCACCCTTCGGTGTCTTCGGCCGTATTGCCTGGGTGAATGCGCACACCCTCAAAATTGGGCACGTCCACCAGCAAAGGCAAAATCCGCTTAAACCGCGGGCTTTCGGTAAGCACCACACGGTAACGCCCCGCCGGCACGGCGGTTTTGCCGCGCACCTTTACGCCCGGCGCGCGCACGGTGTTCTCTAAGGTGTCGCAGAAATACTTGCCGTCAATACTCAGCCGGCCAACAGTATACTCCGCGCCCTTATAAATGCGTTTAATTTCTATGTCCATAATGCAGCTCCGATATCCGCTTATGCGCGTTGGCGGTGCTGTCTTCCAGCCGGGCTACGCGCTCCTGCAGGTGGTTGTATTTATCCTGTTTGGCTTCCAGGCGGGCGATATCTTTGCGTATACCGCGCAGCTCGCCCCAGACTGCCCCCGCGCCAAACACCAGCGCGGCGGCTTTCCACAAAAAATCCAACCATTCCGGGGTCATGCGTTCACCGCCTCTATGCAAAGTTTAATTTGAGTGTTTGAAAAACTTACTCCACTTGCGCTTGAGGGGTACCATAAAATGCTGTTGTGCCCCCCTGTTACCACTTTGGCGTTGTTTCCGCTTTTTGCGAAGATTAATCCGCTTGCTCCGTAGGTGCTCAGCCACGCGGAGGCGGCTACCACTTCCACCACATCATCCACGGCCAGAGAGCCTTGAGCGGCGGTCATCTTCAGCAGAAACTTCACCCGCCATTTTTCCTGAGGAATGTTAAGCAGCCCGGAGTTTGTCAGGTCAAACGTATACGCCTGATTAACTGCCATCTGCTGGTAAGGCGTTTCAAACCGGACAATGGCGGATTTATCAAGTTTAGCGCCTGACAATTCGTTGACCGTTTCCGCCAGGGCCCCCGCATTCATGTTTGCCGCGTTTTGTATGTTACCACCCAGGTAAAAGTACAATGCCATTTTAATGGCCGGGGGCTGCACTGTTTGCGACGCACCGTAAATGTCATTAGAGGCTGAAGCCGGCGTGCTGTCCTTCCCGTAGCCATTTATTGTGGTAAACCACTCAGCGGTAGCCGGGTGCGGCCGCGCGCCGCCTGGAAGGTGATAATCCCCGTTGTCGTTTTTTCCGTATGGCGCTTGGTGTGTATGGTCCGGCAAGCCGGCATCAACTCTTTGTCCCGGCGTTTCATTCCCCCCTCTCTGGAAGAACCAGTCATTTCGCGGCAATTTAAACCATTCTTCGTCCGTATTCAGGATATAGTACCAAGCTATTCCTAAAGCCGTATATTCAGCCTCTGCCGCCGCCACCGCCGCAGTGTCTTGCGCGTCTATAATACGCCATCCATTAACTGCCCGATAAAACTCCAAAATATCCGTCGGCGCCTGGGCCATAGTTACCATCTGTACAGTAGGCGTGCAGTCCCCGTTCAACGTCCATTCATCTGAACTATTGATACCTATCCCGGTAGGATTACTACCTGTTAAATGAGGCCATACTGCATAGGTATATCCATTGGCGGAATACATAATCACCGGGTCTCCCTGCGTAAAAAGGACCTCTTTGCCGTTTGCCAAACATAGCCCGTAATTTTTTTTGTCCGTAAGTATACCGACGTGCCATGTTACGGCATCCACATCAATGGTGCCGATGCCGTCAAATGTTATGTTCTGCTCCACATACTTCGTCAGGCCATATAATAACAGCCGCAGTTTTTCAGATAAGGTCTTGTCTCCGCCAGAAAGATTAAATGCTCCCCCAGCGCCATTAAATGCGTCCAGCAGTTTGGCGTAAGCGTCCGGGTAAACGGCCTTACTTAATTGGGCGTAATTAGATTTTACCCAGGACATATCTTCCGGTGCATGGTCCAAATACAGCGGTGTAAACAGCGGCAGCCCGGCCCCTCCTGCCGTCGCACTTATTTCATATTCCGTCGGCGCATCGGCGTCGTCATAAAACGCGGTTTCGCGCGGGGTAAAATCCCTGTCATAGCGCACCACGTCCGAAACGCGCACCTCGTCAAAATACTGTGCCAGATTGCTCTGTTCGTAAAAAGTAAGGTTGCAGGCGCCGGAAGGCACGGCAGAGAGCGTCGTTTCTCCATAAAATGTTCCGTTTAAATAAAGTTTTACCTGGCTTGTCGCTTTAGTAAACGTCAGGGCGATATGATTCCATTGGTTTTTGGGTTCTTCCACGGCGGAATTTAACTCAATCTCATTTATCTTTAACCGGTTGTTGCTGTAACTGCCCAAACTGCCGGAGCTCAGCCGGAAAGGAAAATTTCTTACGTCAAAGTCCGTTTGGCTGGGGCTGAACCCTAAGAGCGTTACCCCTAAATTGCCAGTAATATAGTGCCAAAATTCCAGCGTGAAATCTCCCGCGAACAAATCCCAGTCGCGCACTACCGCGCCAAAATACGCACCGGCACCTGCCAGCTGCAACGAATTGCCGCCGAATTTGGCCTGCGAACTTACCACCGCGGTGCCGGCGCTCAGATTCCCTTGGAAATAAGACGTCGGAGGGGTGGGCGAATAGGGGTCATAGTCATCGTCAAAATGCCAAACCGCCTTTGTATGGGCGTCAATTCCGCCGGGTTTGGGAAGTTCGGTTATTTTCACACCCGCCCCCGCAGTCAGGTTATCCGGCCCGTATTTGGCCGCCGTTGCCGTTTTCAATACCTGGTCAGCTTCCTTCCGGGCGGACGTTTCCGCCGCTAAATCCAGCTGTTTGGCGTATTCGCTTAAATCTACCGCGGTGGTTTGTACGCCCACCGTCGCCCAGCCGTCGGTATCGTTCCACACAAACAACAAAACAATGTTTTCCCCATCCAGCGTTTTTTCGTCCTGCGGGACGGCATAGAGGTATTTGCTTTCGCCGGTTTCGGGCAGCGCGGACACAAACTTAACCAGCTGGAGCGCACTTACCAGCTCGCGCACCTCGCCCGTTTTATCGTCTGTATAGGCCTTGCCGTCAGCCGCCACCGTTTTAATTTCATCAGCGTATGCGTCATAAGCGTCCCGCTTATCAGCAGTCATACCGGAATTGACGGCGGCCATTTGCTCAACGGTCAGTCTGTCCTGCTTTTTATTTAATTCTTCCTCCACAATATCCGGAAGCCACCCCAAACGTCCTACGGAAACCCAGTTATGCACCACAGGGTCCCAAATATAAATATCGTTTAAGGTCCCCACCACATACGCTTCCTGTACGGTCCCGGCAGGATGCTCGCGCAGTAAATCCGCAAATGTATCATAGTGGGGTTGGCGCAGGGTGGTTTCCTCTCCGCGTGCCCCGCGCGGAATTTTAAACAGAAGCTGCGCATTCTGCTCCGTTCCCCGGTTAATCACCTGTGCCGGCGCGTTTGGTTCCAGGGTCTCGGTTCCGGCCACATTTACACGCGCAGGCGTACCGTCCGTTCCGTTTTGCCCGTCCCGCCCATTTTCACCGGCGGCTTTTATACCCGTATCATTAGGGCCTATCTGCCAATTCCCGGCAGGATTGATGACGGGCGTCAGCCCGTCCTTACCTGGCGCGCCGTTCGTTCCGGCGGCTTTTACGCCGGTATCGCTTAGCCCTATCTGCCAATTCCCGGCTTCGTTAATAAACGGCGTCAGGCCGTCTTTGCCGGGCGCGCCGGCGGGTCCTTCACTTCCCAGAGCGGCCTGAAAACAAAACTCGTCTTTAATCGTCATATTGGGGTCTCCTTACTTCTAAAACAGTATCCAGCAAAACGGTTTTCACGCGCTCCTGCGGGTCCGTTACACACAGTGCGCATTCGTGGTATCCAAGCGGCATATTTAAGGATTCTTCGGCTGTGATATTAAAATACAGTTTTCCCGTTTTCAGCGCGGCGTCGTCAAATATCCGTTTAAAATCTGTTCCGTCTATTGTCAGCTTTGCCTGAAATCCCGTTAAATCCGGGATATTGGTTTTTATCAGCACAAACATGCTTCCGCCCGCCAGTCCCGTATCATTGCCTTGATAAATAACCTTTGTTTTCATAAGCATCCTCTCTTGCGTAAAAATCGGCGTACAAACTGTTCTTCGGTCAACCGGTACAGTTCGGTGCTTTCATACGCTCCTATTTTTTCAAAGCCAACCCGTTCTACAAACCGGGCCGAAACGTCGTTTTCTTTTTGCACCGCACACAACACCACGCCACGCCGGGCAAAAATAAACCCGAAAAAGATTTTGATAATTTTCCGGCTGGGCCGAAACCCCGGCGCAAATACGTCTACGGATGCATATCCATCCCCCCATTTAATGCTAAGCGCCCCCGTTTTGCGCCCGTCATCGTACGTAAGGGCCAGTACGTCGTATCCGTCCAGTTCTGTCCCCAGGCGTTTTTGCATTTCCCGGTAAAGCGCGTCAGCGCGCGGCCCCCGACCTAACAGCTCCACCCGGTTACTCATCCTCGTCCCCCGTTACTTTTTTAGCCCGGTTCTCGGTATAGCCGATAACTTGCATAGCTCCCTTTACAGGCTGGCCGCCCAGCATGTCTTTCACGCCGTTAATCTGTCCTTTTATTTGTTTGGTGCCAAAGCCGGAAAACTGTCCCAGTTCCGCCAGTGCGTCCAGCCAGTCGGCAAGGCTCGCGTCTTTATCGTTAAAATTACGGGCCAGCTTGTTTAACGTACGGGTCATATCCACAATACCCGGCAGTTCATACGAACGCATGCCGGAAAGCTTCCTCTCTTCGGCCAGGCTGCGCAAATTATTAAATAAAAGCTCCGTTAAGTCGTCTCCAAACGGCACCGCTCCCAACGTCTGTTCCACCGGGGCGGCGGCCAGCCGCCACAGGTCATCTTCCCGGTCGTCTTCATCCCAGGCAAACCAGCCCAGCGACAGCAGGGTATATAAGGCAGGCTGAACCACCGCAAAGATAAACAGCTTCTTCCCCAGTTCTTCTGCGGAAATATAACCGTTTGTATAATCCGAGTAGGCGTCATAGAGCTTGCGCGCATACTGCATTTGCTGGTTTCTAAACGCCCACGCCGCACGCCAGAACAAATTTCCTCCGTCCAGCTGCGCCTCGTTTAAAGTGCTTTTCAGGTTGGCCTGCTGCGCGCGTACGGTAGCCAGTTCAAACGCTTCACGCGCCCGCTGGGCAGAATACCCTTTCTCTTTCATCAGCCAATCCACATACGGTTTCCCGCCAAAAGCCAGGGCGAACATATCGCCTAACCTCACATTGGCGGTAATAGCGTTTGTAAGCGTATTAATCCGGTCCGCAGGGCCAAACAAATCATCTTGGGCCAGTGCGCGGCCCAGGGTTTCGTTCATGGAGCCTTCTTCATAACGCGTAACCAAATAGGGCGAAAATTTCCGCATAAACCGCAGGGTTTCGCGCGGATGCAGGAGGGCCTCTTTAAATCCGGCCGTCCAGGCGCTCACGGGCATATTTTCGGCATAGTTAAACGCGGAAGCAAACTGCTTTATCGCTACGATAGGTTTTAAACCTATTGCGCTTTTCACCCAGTTGTTAAACAAAAACTCCAGTTTTTCAAAAAACTGTCCGTTCTGTTTCACCCGCGCGCCGGGTCCGTTCAGGTCAATCATCTTCAAAATATGCTCGTAAATGTCCCGCCCTTCTTTGCGTCCGAATTTTTCTTCCAGCGCGCGCGCCATCTGGCTGTCGCGGAAAATTCTTCTCAGCATCCCGGCGTCTTCGGCGCCGTAGATATACTGCGCATTACGGTTTATTTCACTCATCAGCAAAGAAACAGGATTGACGGGTTTTTCCACCGCCAGCGTTGTTTGTACGCGCGCTTTTACCGCGCTGGGGGCGGCGTTGGCGGCCAGCATTTCACGCAAATAATCCAACCCGCCGGTTAAACGCTCGGTCCGGTTCGGAAAGTAATTTTCCACCCGGCCCAGCGTAAAACCGCGCTCTCGCTTGTGTACCTCGTTCATTTGCTCGTAAGTGCTGTTAGCGATATCCATCAGTGCGCGGCACGCTTTTTTATCGGCGGCGGTAAGCGGGTCAAACATCGTTTCGTACTGTGCTTCGCGGTACGCGCGCATTAAACGCAGGCGGTTTAAAGGGTTTTGGCTTTGAATGTAAAAAAACATCAGTTCCAATTTGTTTACGGTCTGCGTAAACGGCTGTTTTTGCCGCGCGCTCAGCAGTTCCCCGGGCCCTTCGGGAATTTCGCCGTAGTTCTGAAACGTATACGTTTCGCTTTGCAGTTCGTTTATCTTTTTAATATAATCGTTTCCGGTTTTAAGTCCCCAGGCGTCTCCCAACCGCTTGACGGTTTCCTGCCTAAGCCGGCGCACGTGGTTTTGCATTTGAATTTGTTTTTGCTCCAGGGACAGCGCGTCCATAAATTTAACTTTTTCTTTCCCCATTTTCCCGCCGGCGTCGGCGTCAAATTCAGCTTCTCCGAAAAGGGTATTAAGCAGGCTCTGCCAGTTTGCCAGTTTTTTTACATATAAAACGGCCCCTTTGCCCATTTTCTGCTTTTCCAGCGCTCCGATAAGCCGCTCCCGCCACAAATCTTCGCGGGTGTTACGCAGGAATTTTTCCAGCCGTACTTCGTCGCGTCCGGCTTTTTGCAGGGCGCGCATGTCGTCGTATAATTCTTTTACGTCGGCGGGTGTCATACTTTCCGGCGCGGCTTTAAATTGCAGCAGACGGTTTAAGAGAATTTGCTTTTTATCCGGCGCGTCGTCATAGTTTTGATTTTTTACGGCATGCTCATAACTGTTAAGCGCGGTCTCTGCGTCCAGCGTCATTACGGCATAGGCGCGTTTTAAAAAGTCCTGCGCGGCCGGGGAATACTTGGCGGTGCGCAGACTGCCGCTTTTTTCAAACAGCGGCGTTTTAACGATTTCCTCCATTTTCTGCGCCATATATTTTTTATAATTGCTGTCCACATAGCGCCGGGCCTCATCCATAATTTGCGCGGCCATTTCGGGCGCATTTTTATTGCGGTAGCGGATCAGGTTAAAACTTCTAAGCAGTATGCTTTTTTGCGCGGTTTTAAGTCCTTCTATGCCGCCTAAAGCTTTTTCAAACGCCTTGTAGTATCGGTTGCGCAGCTGTTCGTCTAAAATCTGTTCTGCTTTCCACAGGTTTATTTTGCGCTGTTTTTCCGACACCGCGGCCGGCACGTTCCACGCCTCTTGCGTAAGCCCGCTTTTGTGGGGCACAATTAAACCCTTGCGTTCAATGGCGGCAAACGCCCAGGCAGCGTTGGCGTCGGTCTTTTTGTTGATTTCGGCCAAATCTTTTAATAGCACTACCCGCCGGGCATCCCAATCCTGCGCGGGAGGAGCCATACGCCCGGCTTCCGCGCGGCCGGCTTCGGTATTTCCGTAAGCTTCTTCCAGCACGTTAAAAGCATAGTCCGCCGCCTGGTAAATTTCTTCTACCGTTTTGGCATTCTCCAGGCGCGCCAGCATTTCGTCTTTGCCGGACAAACGACGCTTTGCCAGTTCATCAGCCGCCGCTTTCTTAACAGCCTGCGCTTTTCGCAGGTTTTCCAGCTTGGCCTTTTGCACTTTTTCTTTTCGCCGCTCATCGGCGCTTCCCCGCGCGGCGTCATCCACGCGCCCGAAGCTCTCTTCCCGCTCCAAAAACGCTTCGCTTTCGCGCAAGTTAGCCAGTTCTTCAAATTTCTCCTGAATAAAATCCAGGTCGCTTTTTTCCACCACGCGGTACCCGCGTTTGCGCAGCCCGTCTATATCGGCCAGCAGTTTTTCATACGTCTGATAATCCGCTCCAATGGCGTCCTCGGCCATATTTACGGCTTCGCGGTAGGCGTCGTGCAGTTCCACGCGCGCGCGGTCTTCCAGTCTGTAAACGGGCTCACCGGCCAGAGCGCGTTCTATCAGCTCGCTGGCGGCGGCATCGCGTTCGGCGGCTTCTTCGTAGGTTTCCACCGCGGCGTCTTCCATATACCCGTGTTTCACCAGCCAATCGGCGGGCTTGTCGCCCACGCCGGTGGCTTTATCGTAAACGCGGGCGTTTTTATAAGCTTCTTTATCAATACGCCCGGCATTAGCGTATTGGGCTCCATAACGGCGCAAATCGGTCAGCAAATGCCGCTTAGGCAGTGCCGGGGCGGGTTTCTTTAAAATACCCACAAAATCCCGCAGAGCTTCTAAATCCACTCCTTCCAAATCCTTTACATCCGTTTTGCCGGCTTTAATTTTATCCAGCGTGGCGCGTATTCTGCCGAAATCTTTTTTGGCGGACTGGTAAAACGCTACGGTGTTTTTGGCATCGGCGGCTTGGCTTGCAAGCATATCGGCGTACGCCTCGCGCGCCGCCGCGCTTAGCTTACTGATATCCGCCCCGTTATACACGTTTATAATCCACGCGCGGAACTTTTCAAAAACACTTTGCAAATACGGCGCGGGCGCGTTGCCTTCTTTCAAAAACTGCTCAAATCCTTCGGCGAATTTTTCCTGTACACGCCGCCGCGCGGCCGGCCCAGCCATTTGTCCAGCCGCTCGCGCTGTGAGGCGTATTCGGCGTGGTCGTATATATGTTCAAACGCCGTTAAATAAACGTGCGCCAGCTCATGGGCGAATGTACTTTTGTCGGCCGCCTGTCCGGCGGTGATGAGTGCGCGGAAAAAGCCGTCTTTGGAAGTAATAACGGTTTTGCCGCGGACGTCCTGATTAAACTCCGTCCGGCCCTTGATTTTTTGGGCAATATCCGCTATACTATTGATACCCTCGCCAATGAACACCGGTCTAGCACTAGGCGCATTGGGAGGGTTTCCTTTTGCCCAGTTATCTATATTGGCGTCGCTGTCAAAAAACACGGTATCCACGAAAATACGTCCGTTAGGTAAAAATTCCAATACCGCACCCATTTTTCCAATAGAGGTATTCGTTTTAATTTTTATTTGCTTTCCGTTGTATTCTCCCACCCCGGGCAATAAATAAGCATATTCAAAATTTCTAAAACTTTGTTCTGCCGCCGTTAATTGCTCTGGGGTTAAATGGTGGTCGTTATAAATATGAACAGCCCGTTCAAAAGGAACTTCTAAAGCTGCGCCGTCTTGGGTAATAAATTCGTACACACTCTTGTTTTGTTCTTTAGGATTATTATTATTCCTGATTGCAAAATCCACGAATTCCGTCAGTGATTTTGCCGAATTTCTATACATCGCCGCCGCCTGCGCGAAACTCTGCCCGCCGTCCGCCGTTATCCCCGCCCGGAAGGTCTCCAGTTCCCCCAGCATTTCGCGGTAATCGGTCATTTTGCTGGTTTTATAGAACGCCTCCTGCTCCGCAGGTTCCAGCGTTTGAATTTCGGAAATAAAGCGCACTTTGGCGTCGTTCTCGCTGAGCTCGCGGTTAAAAGAAATCTCCACGCTTTTTTCCGCCAGTTCCGGGGTAAGGCCCAGCTGTGCGGCCTGCATTTGAGTTACGTTGCGTTCCACAATCGCGCCCAGCGCGGCTTCTTCCCGGGTCAGCCCCGCCGCCTGAAATTTTTCCCGTGCACGGGCTTCAATCTGTTCGTATGCCTGGGCAAAATTCTGTTTTTGCATAGCGCGGCGCAGTTCTTCCTGTCCTTTTAAAATATCGTTATCCGGCCAGTTTACGGGGTTTTCCTGGTCCACCGCCATGCGCGCGGCTTCCTCGGCCATCTGCGGGGAAGTTCCCGCTTCTACGGCCTTGGCGGCCAGTACCCGGGCTGTCTCTTTGGGAGCGCCCAGTTTTTTCAAACGTCTTACGCCGGCTAAAAATGCGGTATGCACACCGCCGGCTCCGGCGCCCAGCACGCCCCCCATCGCGGCGGAAAGTGCAATACTTTTAAAGGTTTCCAGCGCCGTTTGTACGCGCCCGCCCAGGTTTTGCATAATAATTTCTTCCGCGGTCTGCTGGGAGCCTTCCTGCACAAATTCCGTCAAGGCCGAACCCAAAATTCGTTTTACGCCTTTGGAAGCCTCAAACGCTCTTTCCAAACGGTTGAGCCCCACGCTTTCCAGCAGCGCCTCCGCGCCGCCCGCCAGCGCGGCCGTGCCCGCCGCTTTCGCGCGAGGCACGCCGTTTTCCGTCGCTTCTTCCCATGAAGTCTGTGCCTGCGTAAGTCCAAACAGCAAGGCCATCGCTTTGGGCGCTTTAAAATAAATGCCTCCGAACACACTGGCCGTCAGGCTTCCGGCTCCGGCTCCGAACATATACATAAGCCGGTTGTCTTTTTCGTCTTGCGTCAGGTGCATAGTTTCCAGGAAACGTTCCTGTTTTTGGCGGGTTAACCGTACGGCTTCCAGGCTTTTTTGGCGCGCGGCGTCGTAGCGCTGCTGTAAATCGGGCAGACGCTGCGCCAAATAGGCTGCGGCTTCTTGATTGTCTTTAACATCGGGCATCCGTTCCAGCTCTTCCCAAAAAGCCTTCCCTTTCGCCATTCGGTCATCCGCCAGGCGCCACAATGTTTTGGCGCTGCGGTACGGGGTCAAAGCCAAGATTTCGGCGGCGCTGGCGCCCACGCCTTTAGCCAGCGTAAGCGCATAGGCGCGGGTATCTTCTTCGGTCGTGGAATTTACCGGAATTAATCCGTAAAAACTATCCCTGCTGGCCGCCGCCAACAATACGGCGGCTTCCTGCTCCACCGCGCGCGGATTGCGTGCGGTAGTGTTGACGGCATACTTGCCGTCGGCAATAAAAAAGCTGTTTCTTTTAGGCGTGTTGGGCATTGATAATATCCACTATTTCCCCGGCGGAGTTGCGTTTTACCAGCTGTTCTACTCCGTCTAAAATTTCAAACTGATAGCCGTCATACCCCTTTGCCGGCGCGCCCAGTTTCGGGTTGGCGTTGGGCGCATAGGCCGCGGCGGCGCCGTTTAAAATTACGGTTCCGTATGCACCGTCCGGCACCCCGGCGCGGTTTTGCAGGTATCGCATGCGCACCTGCTCAAACAGTTCCCGCGCGCGGGTTTTTTCCGCTTCTTCGGCGGATTCCAGGTTTATTTTCCGTGCGGCCGCGTTGCGGATAAAATCATAATACAGCGCGCCCCTGTCTTCATCGGCGGCCTGAGCTTCTCGGGCAAATTCATTAATCAAATTTACTGCGGTTTCGTCCGCCGTGCGCCCCGGCTGGGCGGCCAATTTTAACGCATAACCCGGAGAAGCAAAAAACACCGCGGCCGCCGCCGGCAGGTTGCGTTTCGTCTTATAAAGCGCTTCGGGTTGTTGGGCGATTTCCTGCCCCAGCCGTTTGGCATACTCGCGCGACATGTTAAGCACGGCCTTTTTATTTTCATCGTTTACCAGCGTCCCTGCCGCCAAATACCCGTTCAGCGTTTCCCGCGCGGTAATCAGGCGGCGCGTCAGTGCCGGGCCGGAAAGTTCTTTTCCGCTTTCATCTACAACGGGCTGAAGATGTCCCTTTTTATTTTTACCCGGCGTAAGCAGTTTAAATTCCGCCTGCGCCGCCGCCAGCGCCGCAGCGGCGTCGCGCCCGGTTTGCATATCCGGGCTTTCCGCCAGTTCTTCCATTAAATTAAGAGCCGTTTTATATTTATCGGCGCGCAGAGAACGCACGGCCTGGGCAAACATACCGGCACGTTCTTCTCCCATCAGTTCCGCTAACTGCGGGTCCATCCGGCGGCTGGAAGGATTGGCCCGCAAATCACTAAGCAGCTGGGCGGCCAGCACGGGCGACGCTTCGGCCACCCCGGCAAAGGTATCCACCACGCTGTATATATCGGGGTCCTTGCCGGTATTATCATAGGCTTGTTGCGTACGCTCGGCCAGACTCAAAAAATGTTCGCGCTGCTGCGGCGTCAAATTGGCAAAATACTTTTGGTCCAGCAGTTCTTTCTGTGCGGCCGCCGGGGCGGCTTTTACCCGGTTTAAGGCGCGCATATAATCGCGGGCGTTCAGTTCCGCCAAAGCGCGTTTGTCAAAAGCCTCCATCAGCGCGGCCGTTTGCGCCGGGCTCAGCGTTTCCGTTCCGGGGCCCGCATTTTCCACCCGCCCGGCAGAAAACTCCCGGCGTAAATTTTCCTTGAAGGCGGTGCGGGTGTCTTCGTTATCCGGCAGGGCGGCGTATTCTTTGGCGGCCAGCGCTATTTTTTGTGCGTTCAACGCTTCGGCCTGCGCCGCGCTTACGCGCTTTTTCCCTGCGGCGGTAAGCACGTTTAACTCCTGTTCAAACAGCGCCCCGCGCCGGCTCTGCTCCAAATACTTATTAAAATTTTCTTCGCCGCCCAGCATTTCCACGCCTAACTGATAAAGATGCTGATCCGCGTTCTTGCGGATTTCGTCCACGCCCTCCAAGCTTCCGGCGCGCTCCAAATCGGGCACATAACTGCCCCGCAGGTAAATACTGCGCGCCCGTTCGTAATTTTCGCCGCTTCTGCGCTGATTTTCTGCGTAATTGTTTTCCACGGCGCGGCCCAGGGCTCCCGCCATGCGCCCCACGGAGTCCAGCGCGCCCGCCAATCCATGCGCCGCGCCGGACGCGTCCGTGCGCGCCATACGGCCCAAACTGCCTTGCTGCGGTTTTATTTCGGACATATTATTTTCCCCCGCCAAACGAATTAAGCAAGGAGGCCCCGCCCCCCAGCAGCCCGCCCAATACGCTCAGTCTGCCGCTTACCCGGGCCAATTCGGCGTTGTTGCGTGCGGCTTTGGCCTGGTTGGCGTAATTAATCATTTCATTTTGCATCTGTGTTCGGTAGGCAAAAATTTGCTCCTGCCCTTCGCGCGCAGACTGCATATAAGCCATGGTGGCCGGGTCTCCCGTAATGCCGCGCTCGGCCAGCGTAGCGGCCAAGTCCGCCATTTCCTGCGCGTAAGCGCGGCGCATGGCGTTTTCGTTCAGCTCCGCTTCTTTACTTGCCAGTTCCCGGTTGTATAACGCGGTTTTTTCATCCGCCCGATACTGCGCCCGCTGGGCGCGTGCGGAAATATATCCGCTTAAAGCGGCCAGTCCGCTTTGGGCCGCCTGGCTGGCGGCGGCCGCTATAATAGGCCAAGCCATTTAAATACCCTCCCCGCCGAAATTTAAAATTTTAATTCCGGCAATGCAAAAGAATTTGTCCGGCACGCTTTCAATGCGTATTTCCGGCGCGTTAGTCAGTACGCGGTCGCCGGGCGCAAGCGTGCGCAGGTGCGCGGTGCCGGGCCAGTCGGCGCGCAGTTCGCCGCTTACGCGCGTTCCGTCCGGCAAAAAACGTTTCAGCAGGCTAAGCTGCTGGAGCTTTTCCGGGTCTTCGCCAAAGCGGAAATCTTCCGTTCTGAACAGTTCAAAGGACACTTCGGTAATCTGTCCGCCGTTGTAAGCTTGAAGTTCGGCGCCGTAAAAAGGAACCAGCACCGCCTGCGCCTTCATATCCAGCCGCACTTCCACCACGGCGTCCTGCGGTATATCCAGCGCGCTCAAATCGGCTCTTGTTTCATCTATCCAGTCGGCAAGGTACCCCCTGTCTTCTCCGTTTACAAAAATGCGCTGGGGCGCCGTTTTGACAAGCGGCCCAACCGCCGTTATTTTCTTTCCGTCCGGGCTCAAACCATAAGCCAGAGGCCACGCATACGCGTGCCACGGCCGGGGCGTTTGCCCATATAAATCGCTTTTTCCCCGGCGCAGCAAGTAACCGCCGTTTAAGGAATAAAATTCTTTCTTTTCGCCGTGGGCGTCAAATCCCTGGCTGATATCATCGGCCGGTAATATCTGCGTATCCTGAAACAACCCGCGCGCATTTTCACTCAGGTCAATGGAAAAACGGTATAACCCGCCGTCTTTCATCCGTAAAAATAAGGCGTTGAACGGATAGCCGACATACGTCATATCCGCTATCCCGGCCGCGAGCGCGCGGGCGTTTAATTTGCTTAGCTTCACCGTTTGGAACGAGGCGGAATTGTCATCATAAACCGCCAAAATCAAATTTTTCCTGTCCAGCGTGGCATACAGAATATACCCCCCCAGCGCCACCGGCGCCACGTCAGCCGCGCCGTCGCTGGTGATTTTTTCATACGACACATTGCTGTGCGACAGCGCACTGGACAGCGGCGTATAGACGCGCACCACGCCGCCCTGCGTGCCGATATAGAGCTCGTCTTTAGCCAGCATCCAGCTCTGCTGGCTCAGGTCGGCGTTTATGGTTAGATTAATTGCGCTCTCAGCCGTCAGCAGTCCAAACACATAATCCGCAAAATTTTCATAATCTTCCGGCTGGCTCATCAGCACCTTCGGCCCCTCGGCGGAATTATACAGCAGGGTCATTCTGCCCTTCCAAAATCCCACGGCGCTGGGATAGGTCAGCCCGTCCAAAAGGCCCAGGCGCCAGCGGTTCGTTACAATTCCGTCCGGCAGATAACTTTCCACCAGCGCGGTCGCGGACGTGGCGGACTCTACGCTCAAAATCCGCGCCACCCCATACCCGGAATGTAAATACTGGAACATCAGCTGCCCGTCGCTCACCACTCCTTCCGTGTGTACGGGTTTGGTAAACCCGGTTTTTGAACCGCTGGAAAGGGATTTATAATAATTCTCCCCGCTTTTAAAAATTTCTCCCACGGCCACGGCTTTTTCTTCGCTCATACTCCACGCGCGCATATTTTCATCTACGTACTTTAAGAATATTTCTCTTCCGGCCATATCCGCCGTAAAAATGGGCACGGCGGCGGATACGGATGTAAAGGTCTGCTCTGCGGTAAGGTAAGAATACTCCGCTCCATCTTCTCCCGGCACGCGCTTTTCAATCGTTACGGTAAGCGCAATCTTTTTCCCGGCCCAATTATCGGGGTTTTCTTTTGCGCGAAGCAGCTGGCTGAACGCATCTCCTTCTGCGGTTAAATCGGGCTGTGCGGAAAGCAATATATCTACCGCGCCGCGGGTATCCACCGCTTTCCAACCGGCCGGGGCCGAACGGGCTATTTCCGCCCCTTCCCGGGTCCACACCACACTCAGCACCGTTTCGTTTTCCGCCAGCGTATAAGGATTTATAGAAATCGTGCAGGAAGGCTCCTTAAACGTACTCTTCAAGGTTACGGTCCCGGTGGTGCCGGACGCGGAGATATAAGCGGATTTATTGGTGTTTTCGCTCATCCACGGGCCCTGCTTTAACTGCACTTCGGAAAAACTCCACTCTGTTTCACTTACGCGCGTGATTTTAGCCAGCGGATATTTTTCGCACGCCGCGTAAAGCACGCTTGCGCTTTGGGTAAAACGAAAATTCCGCCCGCCGTTTTCAGAAAAGAAATCCTCCGCATCGTAGGAAGTATTTACTTTTAACACGTTACCGGAAGCATTTCTAATCCATCCGTTTTTTCCCCATACGGCAAATCCATGGTCAAAAAATATAATTTGGTAACAAAGCTTGTTGGTCAAAGAAAATTCGGCCAACATAAACGGCCCCTTTACTCCTAAATCGGCCGCCACGTCGCACAACACGTCGTCTCCCGCTCTTGCGCACAGCGCACCGGAAGCGGTGGTATCCACATTTTGGGCTTCCCGAAACGCACACACCAACCCTTCAAAATCTTCCCGCGCTTCCAGTGTCGGGTCAACAAGTCCGTACAAAAAATTATTTTTAAAAACGGTGGAACGGTTCATATTACACTCCTACTCCCCCCCACTCATGGGCGGCTTCATACTGTCCGGCGGGCATATACTGGCTGGGTTTATTGTAGGAGTCGTTGTGCCGGGCACGCGCCAAGCGCAGTTCGTATTCCTGCATAAGCGCGGCCTGATTTTCTACCCCGCATTTGAGGAAAGCGCTCAATTCTGCCGCCAGGCGGGCCGTCATACAGGGCGTAAAGTGCGCGGGCCAGCGTCTTTCGTCTTCTTCCACTGCCAGATAACGCAAATTCAAATCGGCGGAGCTTTCGGAAAGAATAGCGTTTCCTTCCACGGCCCCGTCCGTATCCGTGCGGTTGACGGAAATTTTACGTAAAAATCCCCGCGGAAGAACAAATATATATTCATCGCCAAACGGCGGGTGCGCATACTGCCCGTCTTCGGTTTTCAGCGCCTTCAAACATTGGCGTTTTACGCAAAAGCTCCACTCGTATGCGGTCATCACTTCATCGCGTACGATGTCAAAAAAACTCATTGCCGCTTTCGCGCGCGGCGAAGCGTCATTTAAGCTGTCAATCGGCGCCTGGGTAATTTTCGCCAGCGCGGAATTTATAATTTGCAATCTGGTTGCCATAAACACTCCCGAGTTCCCGCTTGTCCGGGGCGGGTAAACGCCCCGGACGGTCCGCCCTACAACATACCGACAAATACGGTAAACACCAGCTCTCCCGAAGTGGGCAAAGCCGCCGCGCCGACGGTAGCTTTAACCGCTTCTTCAAACCGGGTCTGTTCGTTTTTGCCCGCATCAGCAAACCACACCGGCTGGTTTGGGGTCGTCAAGGTGCGCGCTTTCGCATACTTGGCAGCGGCATCCGCCGCGGCAGCGTCGTGCGCCTCTTTGGTTTGTCCGTCAATCGTCAGGGTTGCAGTCCCCAGCGTAACGCTGGTATTAACGGTTGCGCCCAAAAATACGCCGCCGCGCGGTTTTACGCACAGCAGGAGTTTATCCCCCACGGCCGCTTTGATTTTGGACAAATCAAACGACGCGGTAAAACACTTTACCGTTCCGCCGTAAGAATTGGCAACGCTCTTCTCCAGGTTTTCCAGTTCTACCGATTTATGCTCACTCATAGCGCTTACCCTCTCTTGAACTCAATCACGCGTACGCCTTCTTCGTAGTTGCGTACGGCGTTTCTGTACACGCCGAAGTGTACCGACGTATCGTGCTCGTGCGAAGCATCGGGCAGCACGCTGATAAGCGGGTCCAGCCATACCACTTCGGTAATCGCATCCGTTACCCACACGGGGATGCGGTACACGGTCTTGCCATCGGTATCCTGACGCGTAGGCAAGGCGGGGTAATCCAGCGGGTTAATGGACAAATACGGCCCCATCTCGCCTTCCGGCAACATTTTGCTGTTCATATTCAAAATGCTGATATACTTCGGGCTGTTCGCCAGAGCCTTTTGCACAAACCCGTCCGCCAGCACAAAGGCTTTGCGTTTGGCGTTAAGGCTCACTTTCGCGTCGGAAAAAGACTGCTTCACATTTTCCAGCACATCGGTAAAGTCCTCTGTTTCGGGGTCCCAGGAAATGACGTTTTTGTCAGGCAAAGCCACATCTTTCGCACTGATGACGTCATCGCCCACTTTGGCTGTTCCCAACAGAGCGCTGACCCCAACCTGGTTTGCCAGTTCGGTGGCGGCGGCGGGCAGCCCCGCCATCAAGTCCTGCATATACGTTTTCAGGCCGGACAGGTCGTCGCGTTTGGTAATCAGGTAATTGCTGGTCCATTCGCGAAGTCCCGCCCAACGCTGGGCATAATACAGGCTGTTGTAACGCGTTTCTTGGGCGCGCTGGAGCTTTTCCGAAAAAACAACCTTGCCCACGTTCACGCTGGCAACGGTGTTTTTCGCGCTGTTTTCATTTTTCGTCAAACTGCGTCCCTTGAAGATACTTTCCGAAATGCGCGGCAGGAGCACGCGGATGTCGGTGTGCATATCGTTCAAATACGCGGCTTGTTCGGCGGTTAATGCGCCGGGTGCGATTTGTAACATTTTCTTCTCCTTTGCTTAGATTTTTTCCAGCAAATCTTTTAATTTTGCGCGCATCACGTCGCGGTTTTTAAGCGCGCGGAAATCCTGCGCTAAAAAACGCAAACGGGAGTGAAGCTCAAAATTGCTTATCCGGCGAGTATCTTCTTTTGCTCCCGGCAAGTCCGCAATTTCGGCGGGCGGCAAATCTTGCGCTTCATCCTCAGGCGCATTTTCCTTCGGGTCGGATGCCGCTTGCTCCTGATTGTTTCTCTTTTTACTCATACAGTTTCTCCTCTTCGTATGGCTTTTAACCGTTCCCATCTGCGCGTCGCGGCCGGGTCTTTTTCCGCCAGTTTGTCGCAAAAAGCTTCGTCCCGGCTTAAACGCTCAATTTCCGCATCGGCGGATTGCGCGTCCATCTGGGTCATATCCACCAGCGCCTTTCCGTCCCGGAGCTGGCCCGGGGCCATTTGTTTGCTTACTTCATAAAAACGTTCCAGCACGGCGGCTAATCCCACCTGTCCCACCAGGGCCGCGGCTTCTTTGGTGTTAAACCCCAGCTGGGCCATAGCGTTTACTGCGGCCTGCTGGCGCGTATCAAACTCTTTGCCCCATTTGCTTTTAATGCTTAATAGCTCGGCGTCAATGGCTTCGTCGCTTTTTTTAACGGCGCTCACGCTTTCGTCAATAAGGGTCTGCGCCTGTTTGGGCGTAAGACCCAGCGTTTTGTACTTCTCTAAAGCAGGCGCCAGCATTTGCTCATATTCTTTAGGAACATTTACTTCCCACGGTTCGGGCTCTTGCGGGGGAGTATCCTTCGCGGGCGGCTCCGCGGACGCATCATCTTTAGGGGCCGGGTTTGTGCCGTCGGGGTCTGCCGCCGGAGCCGTGTCAGCTCCTGCGCCGTCCGTACCGGCGGCGGGGTCTGCCGCCGGAGCCAATGTTTTATTTCCAAACAAGAACTTAATAAACGTCTTCATCTGTTCCTCCATAGTCCAGTTCATCCAGGTCGCCCTGGGTAATGTTCATCTGGGCAAGCATATGCTCGTAGGCTTGCCGGCGTCCGGCATTTAAGGCCAGGCGGTAAGGGTCTATCGGTCGTCCGCACCCTTCGGCGGCGTCGGAGCGGCAGAAATTGGCCATATCAGCCAACATCAGCCGCACCTCCGGTTTTTTTAAGTCAAACGTCTTTCGGTACGCGCGTTTCACCTGCAAACGGCTCCGAACGGCGGACAGCAGTTTAATCATCCACGCGTTCATATCAAGCGCTCCTGCTGCTGTGCCGCCAGCTGTGCGGCCTGAAGCATTTGTGCGGCCTGCGCCTGCTGCTGTGCGGCCTGAGCTTCGGCTTCGTCCATCTGGCGCACCTGTTCGTCCGAAAACAGCACATCCGTATCCACGCCCAAAATATCGCGCGTATTTTGCAGTATTTTATCGGCATTGACGCGTTTCTTTACGTGCGGGTCAATGGGGTCCAGCATACCGGCGGTGCTGATAAGCTGCATTGTCCCGTTTACCTGCGCCATTTTCTGGGCGCGGTTAATAGGGTTGTCGTATTCCACCACCACATTGCCGTGCCCTTCGGCGGCGGCCTGTGTAACGCTTTGGGGCAGCGGGTCAAATACGCCGTCCTCAAAACCGTACTGCAAATTGATATTTGTTTCGGGTTCTAAAAACTGGCTTTCGCGGCTGGCGCTAAGGGGGCCTAACATAACGGCCTGCTCTTGCGCGAGGTGCCGCACTTCTTCGGCGGTCATTTGTTTATTTTTGGATGCCAGCATCATAAACAAATCAAGCCCCAAAAAGTCTGATATGTTCTGCTTGTACTGGCGTATCCACTCCAGGCTAAACGGCTGGTTTCCGCCCAAAGCAAGCGGCTGCACCAGCGGCCGGCCCTCCGCGCTCACGCCGCCGGGCACATACATATTCGGGCGCAGGCGTTTTACATCTACGTTGTCCTGGTAGCCCAGAATGACCGGGCTGGTCTGGTTATCGGCGGCCCGCAGGCACATACGCACCATTTCGTTTAAGGTGCTTTGGTCGCTGGAAGCCAGCATCGCTAAACTCATGGCGTACGGGTCGTTTAGGTTCGGCATAGGCTCGTAACGCTGGCAAATCAGCGGGCATACGTGCAAATAATCTTCCTGGAGCACATATTCTTTATCTTCAATCCAGCTCATCACGGTGTAGCGGAAATTCTTTTTAAACGGCGCGCCGGGGATATAGTAATCGTTCGGTATAACGGCTGTAATGACCCGGTGTTTGGTTTTTAAATCATCGTGAGAGAGGGCCTCTTTTGCCCGCTCGCCGAATATTTCCGTCAGTCCCCTGTCGTCCACCTCAAACTGGCGCATAAAGGTATCCACTTCCCCCTGCGCATTTACGTCTATAAACCAATCTTTTGGCCCGTAGGCTTTGTAACGTATTTTACCGCCGGGGCGTTTAAACACCCCCATAACGCTGGTCCCGTATACGCCCATAAGGTAAAGCGCGGCGTAGTTGGCGCGGCAAAATCCGCTCCCGGCCTCGTAACGCCTGGCAAAAAGCTTATCGCGCGTACGGTCCGCCCATACGCGGCTGTCGTAGCCTTCGGCGCCTTCGGTAAAGCGCAGGTTCTGCCACACTTCATTTCTGGGAGTGGTTAACCCCTCAATGGCCGACGCCCACCGCATCATACCTACGGCCAGCGTGTTGTCATATTTTTTCCGTCCGGTATAAATTTGCCCCGGCGCCGCATACGAGCCTGAAATCTTACCGTAAAAGCGCGGGTCTGTGAGGAAAGCCACGCGCTCCCACCAGGTTTCCCACGGGCGGCGTTTGTCCTTTAACTGCTCCAAAAGCCCCGTCAGAAATGTAAACTTCATACGCCCGTTCTCCCTCCGGCTGTTTTATTTACACCGCCGGAAACTCCGCCAAAACGGAAATCGCTTCCGAACACATTGGCGGAGAAGCCCTTTTTCTTTTTTCGGTTCTGTTCTTCTTCTTCCATAGCCGCGGCCAGGGCGGCGGTATCCACCACGGAGGGCTTGTCCGGGTCGGAAGTATCCACTTCCGGCTTGTCAAACATATCGTCTTTAAAGCCCACACTGATGTTTTCAGACAGACTTTCCCGTATACTTTTCCCTTGCAGAAGGTTCGTATAGGTCTGCATCTGCCCCAAGCCGGTAAGCTGTTTGCCTACGTTGTAGGCTTTCTCCCCGACAATATGCTTGATATTTCTTCCAATCTGATTTATGGCTTTTTCCACGCTTCCGCCCATAACGCCTCCTAATAGTTAAAATTGTCCGACAAATCCACCAGCGCCCCCGTCCCGCCGAAAGGTCTTTCCGGCTGGGGAGGACGCACCAACAGCCGCGCCGCACGCTGGCAAAGCGCGGCGGCGTCCGCGAAATCCGGGCTTTTGCCGGAGCCGTTATCCCATTGTTTTTTCCGTTCCAAAATCTTTTGCCCTTTTAAGTTGTAGAGATATTTCCTTGCGGCCAGTTCGCTTAATACCTGCGGGTGTTTAAACGCGGCTTTTCCGCGCGCGGCTAAATCTTTTAATTCAAAGTATGCTTCGGTGGTGGTGTTTGCAAAAGCCCCGTCCTGCGGGCGATTATGGTATTCCCCAATCACCGGACCGCGCCTGAACGGGTCAAAGATTTGTCCGGGTGCAGGATTATTGTTTACCAGAGCGGACACATTGTCTTTTATCGGTCCGCCCAGCCCGTCGCAGTCAATTTCGCAGGCGTCCACACGGTAACGCGTCATCAGGTCAAAAATCTTGCCCTGCGTATAAATGCCGTCCATTCCCTGCCAGGTCTCCACGCACAGTTCACGCAGCGAGCCGTCGGCAAACGCATCGGCAATTACGGCCACATTGTTATTTACGCCAAAGCGCGCCACATCCACGCCCATCACGCGCCCCAGGGGCCCGGCCGGTGCGTCGTAAATTTGCGTATTTTTCAAACTTTCTATTTCTTCATATGAAAAAACGGTGTCCACGTCTTCGCTTACGTCAAATGAATTTTTAACCATTCTCAGCCACCGCTTGTAATTGTCTTGCTTGAGGTCGCCCAGGTATTGCCGGTAGGCCTCGGGTAAATTGGGGTTGGCGTAAGAAGACGCACTCACGCAGGCATATTTTCCCTGACGCCATAAATACTCATCCGTATCCGCGTTTAAAACGGTGCGCCGGGCGCCGTTTATAAATTTATCCCATACCCAGTTATGGCCGTTTGCGTTGGCAATTACGACGCCATAGCATTTATCGCCTCCGCGCAAACGGTCGGCCAGCCAGTCAAACACGGTAGAGTCATCGTATTCTTCGGCCTGTTCAATGTAAAAGCGCGTTAAAGACATATTTGTCAGGTTGGATATATCTTCCGCGCTCCCGTGCAAAAAACGCAAAACGGAGCCCGTTTTGGCAAACTCTACGCTTTTTTTGGAAGAGTGCGGCGTTAAATTGAAATACTTTTTTAAATCCACCAGCGTAGAGTCCACCAAGCTTTTGTAAGTCCGCCGGATAACCACTATGTTTTCCTGCTGCTGCCCGCTTAAACACGCCATCACGGCTTCAAACAAATAAGCAAACGTTTTTCCCGTTCCGATGCCGCACACGGCGGCGCGGTAGCGTGCGTCGGCGGTGTTGTACATAAAATCTTCCTGCCAGGGCAGCAGTTTTACGTTTTTGGTCGTCATACGCGTCCTTCTTTTTTGCGCGCGCCGGGGCGGATAACATTCAGCACCAGCGTATCAGCCACCACGCCGTCCGGCTGGGAATAAACGCCGCGAATCTTTGCCACCTCACGGTAAGCGGCCAGCCTTAGCTCTTCCTTAGCGCCGTTTAAGGCCAAATGCGAGATGCCGGCATAAAGCTCCGTCGTGCTAAGCAGGGCGCGTTCCTCCGCGCGCTCCCGCAGCGTCTTGAGTATTAGCTGAACCTTAGGGTGTTTTTTAAGCCGGCAGGCGGCAACATACTGCGTGGAGACGTTGTCGGTTTTGGTGTTATAGGCCAGGCGGTAAGCTTCCACCCCGCTTTTCCCGTCCAACAGTTCCAGCGCGAAACGATACATTTTATAGTCATCACGCTGGTTTTTCCGGGCCGGAAAAAATGCTTTAAAATCTTCAAACAACTGGAGCTGTAAAGCCGGAGCGGTTTTATTTTTTTGGCTGGCTGAGAGGTCGGAAAAATACGCCGTCAGTTCTTTTTCCGTTATTTCGGCCGAAGAAGATTGTTTTTTATTATCCATAAAAAAAGCTCCGCATTTGACACAATGCGAAGCCGGGATAACGGAAATAAAAAAACTTCCGCCGGGTACTGTCCAGGTACCCTTGCAGAAGCCTGCTATATTATTGATAAATTTTCTTTATTTGTCAACCGGTAACAAAAAACCCCGCCTAAGCGGGGTTTAAAAGTAATTGTTATTCGGTTTCGCGTTCATTATTTCGGAAAGCGTAAACGTTTGATTCCGGGGTTTCTTCCAAACAATCAAACTCATCAGCCGGCGCAGGAAATCCATTTTTTTATTTTTATTGAAACTCAAAATCTGTTTCCCCTCGCGGTCCAGTACGGGCGCGCCCGATTTGTCAAAAACCGGCTCCTCAACCAGCTCGCGCGGAACCCAAAAATTTTCCGGGTTAAAAAAGAACACGCCCTTATCGCCCTGCCGGTAAAGTGCGGGCACGGTTTTCCCGTCCGCCACGCGTTCTTTTACGCGGCCGCAGGCCAGGCAAGTTAATTTACAGCAAACTGTGCCCCACAGCACGCCGTTATCGTGCGCCAGGTTAATTTGCGTAGGGAACAGCACCCCGCCGCATTTGCACGCGTTGGCGTTCGTTTTTGGCGCTTCCTGCGCCGCGTCGCCTTTGAGTTTTTTCGCCAGGCTCATTTCAACACCCCCAATTTATCGTTTACGGTCAGCGCCATATTGGCGATGGCTTTCAAAGAAGCCGGAAAACCGCCTTTTTCCAGCGTTTCCGTCGCGGTTTGGATGATGTCCTTGCCGCGCTGCAAATCTTTCGCCACGGTGGCGATAAACGCAAAACTGCCCTTTTCGCGGGCCCAGCGTTCCGCCAGCGCGGTTTCGTTGGCAAACAATTCCGGCAAAACGTTTTGATAGTACCACGAGAACAGTTTTTCTTCGGTCGTCTGCGGATTTTTTAAATTCACCCGGCCGGCGGCTTTGGTGCGTTTTTCAAATTCGTAGGCGGTGGCTTTCCAGTTCCGGATTTTGTGGGTTTTTCCGGCGCGGTCGCACCAGGTCCAGCCGCGGGCTTCGTTCTTGTTGAAAAATTCTTCGGGGTCGGTGATGTAGTTTTTTTCGGCGAAATAAGCTTTCACATCAGCCAGCGAAGGCAAAAAATTATTTTTTTTCGTTTCGGGTTTTGCTGTATTTATATTTATATTATTATTAATAACTTCTATGGGGGAGAGGTGTGGAGAGGGGGCCGCTGTATCAAAGTTTGATACAGTTTTTGCTGTATCAGAATTTGATACAGTTTTTTCACTTTGCACCGCTTCTGTGTCAAAGTTTGATACAGTTCCTTTGTCATTCCCGAGGGTTTCTGTCGGGAATCTCGTCGTTTTTTCGCCCATTTTGACCACAAACTGCGGGAATAAGGCCGCCCAGGCGTTGTTATCTGTATCAAGTTTTGATACAGATTTATTTTTTTTGTAAAAATTTTTTTCATCTGTATCAAGGTTTGATACAGATTTCCCGCTTTCCACATCGTTCATCACACTCAGCGTAACGAGCGTTTTTTGCCTGTCCGGGCTGTCCACGCGGATAAATCCGGCTTCTTCCAGCGGCGCCAAAATCTTTGTTTTAAGCGTGTTTACGCTCAGCCCGCACCACGCGGCCATGTCGCGCAGGCCCGCGCTTACCGTCCAGCCCGCGCCAAAATCGGCTTTCCGCGCGAGCACGCAAAAACAGCCCAGCGCGGCCGCGCCGCACCGGGCGATTACCGCCGGCACGATATCAGTATAAAGCGGAACGAACGCCGCCTTTTTCAGGCCGCCGTCCCCATTTTTCGGAACATTATTTTTATTTTCCATTTTTATTGTCCTTGCGCGGGATAAACGCGTAGCGCAGTCCCCCCGCGCGCAGCCACACCGGGTTTTCGTTTCCGCCAAAGCAGAGTTCCACCCGCGCCGCCTCCGCGCTTTTCAGCACGCCGGCGAGGTCGTCCGCCGCCAGCGAAAACGTAAAATCGTCCACGGCCGGCTTTTGGCGCGCGCCGTTCTCCATCCGTCCGTCCACGCGTGCATAGTCCGTTCCCGCCGCCGCGGCGAAGGAACCTCGCTCGTACGAAAACAGCACGTTGTGCCCGAAAATTTTGGCTTTTTTGGCAAACGCCAAAAGCTGCGCGCGCGAAAACTCAAACACGGCCTTTACGTCCCGCGCCACGGCGATATCCGGGTTTATCGTTTCCCGCTCCAGCAGGCGAGTTCTAAGTTCAAACCGTCCAAAATCAAACACGGCCGACCGGGCGCCCAGGCTCACGTCCGCGCCGGCAGGGCTCAGCAGTTTCTGCGCGTGCACGATTTTGCGCGCGGCGTTGGCCGGCAGCAGGAAAATCCCCAGCCCGCCCCAGTTATCCAGGTTCTGCCGCCCGAATCCCAGCACCGAATAATTGTTGGCGCTGATGATTAAATCTTCGTATCCGTCCGCGCCGGCGCGGTTTTCAAAATACACGGCGTCCATAATTTCGCCGCACTGCGTTTTACCGGGCAGTCCGATAAGCTGTTTCAAAATTTCCGCCGTGCCCGCCAGTTCATACCCGTTCAGACACCGGACAACATCCTCATCCGCCCGCGCAAAATGCGGCAAAGCCGCTTCCTGCTCCTCGGAAAGCGGCATTTCCTGCAGGCGCACGCAGTCGCGGCCCTGCCACAGGTACAGTACGCCGTTTTGCACTTTCAGCTCCACGTCGCGCCGGTCCAGGCCGCCCACGGCCTGTTTAAATCCCTGGTAAGATACGCGGATTTTTTCTCCCAATTTATCCCGGAACAGAAACCGCGTTTCATAGGCCGCACAGCAGGCGCGCATTTCGCACTTGCCGAACCAGCGGGAGAGCTGTTCGTTTGCGTGTGCAACGCGCTCTAAGGCTTCCAGCGCCGTTTTGTCCGGCCGGTCCGCAAACACATTCGCACCGCGCTGGCACGGCCCCAGTTCTATAAACGCCGGGAACTTTTCGGTTTTGCTTTCCACGGAAAGCTTAATCGCCGTCTGTAATTCTTTTTTGGTCGTCCACATGGTCGTTATCCTGCGAATTTATCAGCGCGTCCAGCGCGGCTTCGGCTAATTTACGATTGCGTATCCGAACGCTAGATTTTGCCAAATTAAATCTATTGTTAGGTAAACCCCATATCTCGGTAAATATACCTTTCGCCATTCTCTCCACAGCCTCGGCGCGTTTGTAATTTTTTTAGGACCTTTTATGCCCCCGCCTAGGACCCACTTCTGTTTCGCTTCGCAGGGATATTTACAATCATTTGTGCAACCCAAACAAGGGTTTTCCTCCCCTTCTTGTATAAAAATTATTTTATTGCTCATCGTTTTACTCTCCTAAATCCGCCCCACATTTTGCATATTTCGTCAACAGGCATTTGGGGGGCCGCTTCGTATGTTAGAACGCATTGGAGCGCATTATCGCATTGTTTACATACGCTCATTTTTTAGTCCTCGCCATTTCTTGACCGTCCGGACTGAACACCCGATTTTTGAAGCAATAAAACAATCGTTCTCACTTTCTCTTATCAATCGGAAAAGCCAAGCGTACTTCCAATCCGGCCAATTTGCATAAGGCATATTATTCCTCCCTTGCGCGGCGGTTCCACGCGTCCACTGCGTCATCGCGTCTGATATATAGTCCTCCGCTAGCACGACACATATTGCAAACAACTTGAAATACACGACCATCTTCGTAATTCTTACAAAAAACCGTTGTAGAATTTCCGCAAAACGGACACGGTTTAAGCTTATCTTCCATTTCCTTCCTCCTCACTTAGTGTCCGCTTACCCACGCGTTTCCTACTAGTACCGCGTTTCCGCTTATCCATGCGTTGCCAGACACCCACGCGTTGCCATACACCCGCGCGTCGCCAGACACCCGCGCGTCGCCAGACACCCGCGCGTCGCCAGACACCTGCGCGTTGCCATACACCT
>ERZ779737.793-NODE-793-length-27726-cov-3.149254_pt1 | contig 27726 bp, 19 predicted proteins | sample MGYA00511889_ERZ779737 | MGnify/ENA primary metagenome ERZ779737 (study PRJEB29588, sample SAMEA2163575) | human gut metagenome | biome: human gut; feature: human-associated habitat; material: faeces | place: Denmark | collected 2008/2010 ... | reverse complement strand
GCGGCCGGCGGCCGAGGCACAACGTCCTCCCGGGTGGCAGCGCCACAGGCACAACGCCCTCCCGGCGGGGTTGGATCGTGTCGGTGGTAAGAAAACAAAAAACTGATGCCCCTGCGGCTAGCAGCCCGATCGGCACAACATGAAAGTTATACAAAAAAAAGAGCGCTTTTCAGCGCTCTTTTTTACTTAAAAATTGTTTCGCATTAGCGGGACTTTTGCGCCACTTTCTGCATGACCTGCGGGCTCATTTCACGACGATGTCCTTTCTTGCCGCCGCGGCCGCCGCGACCACCCTTGCCGCCTTTGGAATTTTTACGATCGTTTTTGGAAACCAAAATCTTTTCGTATTCAATTTCCTTAACGTCTTCCCATTTCTTCGCAACAGGGTTAAACGCCTGCTTGATGTAACGGAAATCAGGGTCCATAAAGTTATCATTATCGTCAATAACAGCTATGCGGCTGGCTTTGCCGATCGTCGGAGAAACCTGAACTTCACCCTTGGAAACGATCACTTTCTGCGCATTCGTAATATGTTCGACTTTCTGGCCTTTTCCTTTAAAGATTTCTTCCGTTGCCTGCGTCTGAATTTCATCGCCGTGAATACCGATAAACGTGCAGGGACGATCCTTCGGCTGGTTCTTGGCGGCTAAATCGGCAACCTTTTCCATATCGCCGGCACGACCGTGACCGGAAACATAATAGGTTTCACCTTCGACAAACGGAGCGCCGCGTTCCGGAATCATGGTCTGCCAACCCTGAGCGCGCAGCGCGCCCATCATTTCATCAACAATCGCCTGATTGTTGCCGGACGGAATAACCGCCTGCTGGTTGACACACAGGTTCGGACAGCTTTTCGACGGGCGGATATTTCTGTTTTCGCCGCGCGCCACACGAGCCATAGACGCCATTTCTTCACCCTGCGTCCCCGTAACCATGTAAATACGTTCCTGCGGGGGAACAGATCTGGCTTCCGGTGATTTCGCATCAATAATGTTAACCCGTACGCCCGTGCGTTCATAGCAGGCTTTGCTCATGCTCATGTCGGATTTGTTCAAACAGTTGTTGACCTGAACCAAAGAAGCGCCGTCCAAAATAAACGTGCGGGGCTTTGTTCCCGTTTCCTTGGCGTATTCAGCAACGGCAATAACGTCGGCCATCATCTGCTGGGCGGAACGGGCAATCGTGCCGACCATCATCTGTGCGTTCGGATTGTCATACAAAATTTTCTTAAAGCCTTTGGTCACCGCATCATAAGACGGCGTTACTTCCTTAGACGTCGTGGACGTGGAATCGCAAAAACAAACGTCAACACCTTTGGCAAACACTTCAGCGATGCGCTTGTCTTCCCACCCTTTGCCCAGTTCGGCCGGAGTCGTTTTGAAATCGCCCATGTCCATCAGGCGCGTGCCGTCCGGAGATTCAACGACAAAAGCAATCGCGCCGGGCGCGGAATGTGTTACAGGAACAGGTTCGACTTCAAATCCGTTGACCGTGAATTTTTCACCGTCTTTGACGTCATGGAACTTCGGCATTTTATCCAGCGGCAGTCCCTGCTTGGCCATTTCGGCAAACATGAACTGATGGGTAAATTTGTCGGCATAAATGTTCAACGGTTTTTCAGGGTTCATCTGAATGTGATGGATAATCCCCGCAATATGGTCGGCATGAGCGTGCGTCACCAGCAGGTCATCACATTCCAGCGGCGCGATGTAATTATCCACGCCCGTTAAGGCTTTATCGGAAAACTTCATACCGCAGTCGATTTGAATCGACTTTTTGCTTCCGTCTTCGGCCGTATACGTGATCTTTTTAGCGTTTCCGCCGATACCGTCCAAGTTATTACCGCCGAGAGATTCGAACTCTGTTCTTTTTTCAGCCATAACTGTACCTTTCTATATAAAAAATCTGATTAACCTTCGGGATAAGCGACATACACCCAGCGATTCCAAATCGCCCCCAACACCGTTTCATCGGGGTCGGACGCATCATCAAAATCAGGCAGAGATTTTACCAGACGAATCAATTCTTCGTCCTTCATGTCGGTCAAAGCCTTGTCGGGATAAGCTTCATTCAGCGCGTCTGCAATATCGCAGTAATCTTTCCAACGTAATGCCATAACTTAACTCTCCTTTATCTAAGACTTTATCCCTTTAAGTCTGTTAAAATCATATTACACCTATTTTTTTACTTTTTGCAAATACTTTTTTAAAAATTTTGCAAATTTTTTGACAAAAATAAAAAATTGCGCAAAAACTCAAAAAATATTTAATTTCTATATAGTTATGGGGTGCATTCAGTCGGAACGCACCCCCAAAAACTTATCTTTTTTCGCAAATATTTGTTATAAAGCTTGAAAAAACGTCACATCGGCGGAATGTTCAGCAAAGCTATATATCCCGGCGGAATCCGCATCGTCGCATAACGAATATTTGCCGTTTCGATCTGGAATTTCGGCACCCCGAGCACGTCGGAAGCCATAGAGAAAAATTCCTTTGCTTCGATTTCCCGGCGCTGAGCGTTCATCAAATACAAAACACAGCCCTGTCCTTTTTGGGCAATACCGCAGCGCGGGCGACCTTTGGGAATTTCCGCATTATAAACGACGCCCGGCATCTCGCCGTCCGAACGGTTTTGCATCTTGCCGACAACAAAACCCATTACCCCGCCGCAGATGATAAAAAGGAAAAACAACGGCAGCAACACTTTTGTTTTAATAAAAGCCGGCGGCAACCCCAGATCGGAAGCCATGTTATGTTCGTACGGACTGGCTTCAAACAACGGTTCTTCTTCATCTTCGGTCGCGGGCTGTTCTTCCGGTTTTTCGGGTTCGTCTGGCGCCAAGTCGTCAATAAAGCCGTTTTCGTCAACTTCCGGCTGCTGTTCTTCAACCGGTTCCGCCTCTGTTTGTTCCGATTCGGATTCTTCACCCCACAATTCTTCGACGTCTGCTTCGCCGGTATCGGGAACGGAAACCGGAGGCAGCGCATCTGCAGCCGGAGCCGCAGGAGGAACGGCAACGCCGGCCGGCGGCATACCCATCGGCGGAACGCCTGCCGGGCGCGGCGGCACTCCCTGAACCGGTCCCTGCGGATAAGGCGGAGCCGGCGGATAAGGCGGGGGGTGTTGATCTGCCATCGTTTCCTCCCTTAATTAAATTCTTTGACCAGTTTAATAATACTGGGCGTCAGAATGACAACTGTTTCATAGCCGTTCAAAGAATCGCTGAACGACGCCGAAGGAATCCCGATTAAAACAATATTGTCGCCCAAACGGCTTTTAGTCGTAAAAGCGGTAATTTCGCCCTGATCCGAATCCAACGTCACAGCCGTATTCATGCGCCGTTCGCCGTACAATTCCGTCTGCGCCATAATAGACAGCTGCGCTTCGGGCATCGACATATACCCGCAGCGCCCGACGTCAAAGCGCGCGCGCCATTTGTTCGCGGCAATGAACATGCCTTCCGACACCTGCGTTACGGAACCGCGGGCGTTTAAAAAATTCCTCAGGCTTTTCGGGTTGATGTCATAGTCCGTGACCAAAGCGCGGCCCATGACGCCTTTCAGCATAAACTTGATTCTGTCCGCGCCGAAAATATCAACCAATTCCTGCCAGACGATTTCTTTTGTCGCCCCGTACGGTTTGACACGCAGCACCTGAACGTCAAAAACAATCAGTTTCGGTTCCGTGTCAAACAGTTCGATCAGTTTTTTTACTTTTTCCTCAATCTGCTTGTCGCCTTTGAAAGAAATAACACTTTCTTCCCAGTTGACGATCAAATCGTGAATCCCCGCCCCGCGCAGAGAATCCAAAACGGCGATCATGACTTCGCGTTTGTCGGGAATGTAAAAATTCCAGTTAACTTCGCGGCTGATAATCAAAACCTTCTGCTGGTCATTATAGCGGTAATAGATGTCGGCGGCATCGGCGATCATATTCATGACTTCGGACAATTCGCCGGTGATGTTTTCAGCCGCCAGTTCGGGAAAAGGCCCGCCTTCGGCAACGACTTTAATTTTCGCTTCGTTCAGCAGTTTATAAAAAACGCGTTCCGCCGTCTGGCCGTCAAAAGAAAAACCTGTCACCTCATAACGCGGCAGAGGGTCGCTTTTATCCGCCCGTTCAAGTTTAAAAGCTTCCTGCTTAAACGGAATGACCGTCATAATATTCTGCTGTGTTTCGTGCACCGTGCAGCGCATCGGCGATTCAAGGCTGACCATTTCCGCCGACCGAGTCGTTTTCGGTTCCGTCGGCAAAGACGTCGGACGAACCATCTGCACCATCGGACGGCCGGCGCGGATATCCCCCTGGCAGGCGGCCAAAATTCCCCCGGCGCACAAAGCGGCGGCACAAAAAACATATTTCTTTAATTGTCGAAAAAGCATCAGTCTGTTAACCCCATTTTTAACCTGCCGGCGCCGGACGTTTTATCGGCATTTTTACCGGCTGCGCCGGCGCTTTGACCGGCATTTTCTGCGGCGCTTTCATCATCGGCGCGGCGGCCGGCCTGGGCTGAGGCCGGGCCTGCTGCGGCCGGACGGGTTCGTCCGCCGTATCGGGAGATTCAAAACCGTCGGGCGCCGGTCCGATCTCTTCTTCCACTTCGTTCGCATCAGCCAGCGATCCCAAGCGGTCTTTGATATCGTCCATGGATTCATCGTCCGTCAGCATTTCCGGCGGCGCATTATTTTCAAATTCCGTTTTAAATTCCATCAGCATCTTTTTCAATGCCGGCTCGCCGCCCTTGTAACGTTCACGAACGATTTGAGCATACGGCGGCGTAATAATTTCCATGCCGAACGTCAGTATTTCGTCCAGCAAATCCAGAATGTACCCGAAATACGGATACTGGCTGAGCTCCAGCCCGCCCAGATGAACGCACCGGGCGCTGGTTCTGGAAATCGTCTGATCGTAATACGTTTTCAAACGCATGAAATGATCAAAATTCCACAACTGTTCAACCGTCAGTCCGTAATTCCCCGCAATAACGGAACTGCCCGCCGCGGGATTGGCCTCCGTCTGCGCCAGTTTGTTTTGCAGTTTGGCGATCAAATCCTGTCCGGCTTTGCCGAAAATCGACAGCCAGCGCTGCATTTCCGGCAGCTGAGCTTTCACCTGCGCGGCGTCAATCTGGCGCCGGGGATCCAGCATACGGGAAACTTCGGCCCAGACCGAACCGGCCTTTTCATACGTCAGCGCCCGGTCAATGTTCGTTTTGACCTGCGCTTGTATATTTTCCGGGCAGTCGGTTAAAATACCGCCGATTTGTTCACGCCATTTTTCACCGAAAACAGACTGCGCCACCGAACGAACGCGGGCCAGCCCTTCCTGCGTATCCTGATACGCCAGAACGGCTTCAAACAGCGATGATAAAGCTTCGGGTATTTCTTTTTCAGCCATTTTCTTTTCCGCGTTTCCTGTCCTTATATTTTCATATATATTATGTTTTAGCCTAAAAAAGCAATATTATCCTTTGAAATAAGGGTCATCGCTTTCTTTAATCAAAGAAACGACCACATTGTCCGGCGGGACAGACGGTTCCCTGTCATAATCCTGCGGACGAAAATGTACCGCCGATCCGAAAACAAAAGGAACGGAAGAAATCAGAATTGCTTTAAGCGGTTTTTCCGAAGCGAAATCGTCTAAACGCAGCAAAGAACGCACGTCCGGCGATTGAACCGGAACCGGTTCGGATATTTGCGCCGGCGTTTCCGATGTTTCTTCTTCGGTGCTTTCTTCTTGCGCCGGCGTTTCCGATGTTTCTTCTTCGGTGCTTTCTTCTTGCGCCGGTGTTTCCGATGTTTCTTCTTCGGATTTATTAACTTCGTCCAGAATCTGCTGTGTTTCCTCGTCTATAGCCGCATAATAAACCCGTTCGCCTTCGGGCGTAACATAATACGGATTACCGTCTTCACCCGTATAATAAGCATTGCCTAATCCGTCCGAATAATAAACGTTCCCTTCCGCATCGCGGTAATATGGCGTACCGGTATCGTCAAAATAGTAAAATTTTCCTTCTTCATCTTGATAACAGCGGTCGCCTTTTTCGTCCAGCCAGTAAACGCTGCCGTCTTCTGCCGTATAAGCCGTCGGGACAAAAATCGGTTTTGGTTCCGGCTCTTCGGAAGAAGTCTCTTCTTCTGCCTGTTCGGCAGGCGCCGCCGCCTGTTCTTCGTTCTGAACCGCATCAGAATCGAAGTAAACCGCCTGACCGTTTTCATCAATATAATAAGCCCGGCCGTTTTCATCGACATAATAGGCTTGCCCGTTTTCATTAACATAGTATGGCACACCGTTTTCGTCGATATAATAAGCCTGTCCGTTCTCATCGACATAATACGGAGTACCGTTCGCATCTAAATAATACGGATTGCCGTTTTCGTCAGTGTAATACGCCGGCGCTTCCTGTTCCGAAGTCTGTTCAGACGCGTTCGGATCATAATAAACCGCCTGTCCGTTTTCGTCGACATAATAGGCTTGTCCGTTTTCGTCAACATAGTACGGGTTGCCATTCGTATCCAAATAATACGGATTGCCGTTTTCATCGGTGTAATAATAGGCGCCATAGTTTCCGGCGGCGACATAACCGTACAGTCCCTGATCTTCCTGCGGGTAATCATAATAGGCCTGATCGCCTTCGTACCCTTCGGTATCCTGATAATTATAAACGTCTTCCTGCTGATCGGAAGCGGAATAATCCACCTCTTCGCTGGACGCGTCCGCATAGCCGTATCCCCAGTTGTCGTCCAAATCATAACCGGCTTCGGCAGCGGCTTTCTGTGATAAAGAAAAGGCTTCGTCCAAATTGGCGTTCCAATCGGACAAATCCATTTTCGGCAGTTCGCGCGATTTCTTTTTGGGCTGGCTTTCTTCCTGAGCCGGGGTTTCCACCGCGGCCTCTTCGTATCCCGACGTATACGGCGTATCGTAATATTCATGGACAGGCGGCTGAGTCGGCGGCATGCCCGATCCGGCAGGAAGACTGCCCTGAGTCCAGGTATGAATGACTTCCTGCGTCTTTGACTGTTGTTTGGCCAAAGCCGTCGCCAAAGCCGACGTTTGATCCATCTGTTTTTGGCTTAACAGTTCAACCGTTTCGGACAAAGACGTATTCTGCTGCTGCGCCATAGCTTCAGCAACGACACGCGCTTGTTCGGCCAAAGCGTCTGTCTGAACGCTGCTTTGAGATTCCGCCACAGCCTCCGCAACGACACGCGCTTGTTCGGCCAAAGCGTCACGCTGAATAGTCGCTTGCGTTTCCGCAACAACGCGCGCCTGTTCGGCCAATACTTCTTTTTGAACGGCGCCTTGAGATTCCGCCACCGCTTCAGCCACGACACGCGCCTGCGTCGCCAAAGCTTCCGCCTGAACGCTGGCCTGAGATTCGGACATTGCCTCCGCAACAACGCGCGCCTGTTCGGCCAATACGTCGCGCTGAACGTTCGCCTGAGATTCCGCCACCGCTTCGGCCACGACACGCGCTTGCGTTGCCAAAGCCTCCACCTGCAGCGCATTTTGCGATTCCGTCATTGCCGTCGCAATCGCTTTGGCCTGCGCCGTAATCGTTTCGGACTGTGTCGCCGTCTGCGCCCGGATCATTGCCTGCGCAACAGCCTGCGCCTGAGAAGTCAGCGTTTCATTACGGATCGCCTTTTGCGCATTTGACAAAGCCAAAGCAATTTCCTGCGTCTGTTTTGAAAAAGCTTCCGCCATCAAAGTAGCCTGGAACCGCTGCGATTCTTCCTGACGATGCATCAGTTGGCCCATTGTTTCCGTCAAAACGGAACTTTGCGTCTGAGCCACAACGTCAGCAATCATTTTAGCTTGTTCCGCCGCTGACATACCGCCGCCCATCATCGGATTGACCGAAGCCGCCTCGATCATGGCTTTTTTCTGCATTTCCAGAATTTCTTTCTGCGCTTCGATCTGCGCCTGTGCCATGGCTTTTGCCTGCGCCGCAATGATTTCAGACTGGGACAGCGCCGCCGCGGTATTATTATTTTCTATCACAATCTGAGGCGTCTGCGCCGCCGGCAGCGCGCCTCCCTTTTGTATGGAAGCAAATAAAGACGCCAACGTTTCATTGGCGTGTTTTTGAGAATCAGCAATTGCTTTGGCAATTAAACTGCCCTGTACTTCCGCCGCGTTCTGCTGTGATTTGGCAAAAGCTTCCGCCATTGCCCGCGCCGTCATTTCCTGACTTTGCGAAAAAATCTTGGCCATCGTTTCAGACTGCGTTTTTGCCTGCAGTTCAGCCGATTTTACCTGCGCCTCCGTCAAAGCGGAAACCAAAGCGTCCAATCCTTTGGCGCCCGTTTCCGATAATTGTTCCAACCCGCCTTGAATAACATTGCCCGCCTGCTGCGCCTGAGCATATTGCGAACGCAGTTTTTCCTGAACCATTTCAATTTCTGATAAAGGCTCGTTTTCCTCCAGACCGGCCGCAAGATGAGAGTAATCTTCTTTTGCCTTTTTCAAAGACTGCGCCAACTCGGCAGCTTCTTCGCGGCGGGCAGGATCCCGCCGGGCTTCGGACAATGTTTTGGCCAGCATTTCCATATTACGCCGGGATTCTTCCTGCGCCTGCTGCATAACGGCCATTTGGTTTTGATTCATCTTTTCCTGCGCGGAAGACAAAGCGTCGGCAATCGCCTTTGCTTTGGCTTTTTCTTCCCGGGAAACAAAAACATCGTCACTGTCTTCGGAAACATAATCGTCCCCGTATTTCTGATGTTCCAAATATTCCAGATAATCGCGCACGTCCCGACCGCCGGGTATGTCCGTCAGCGTTGAACGCGCGTCCGAATCTATTTCCAGCAGCATGTCATTATAACGCGTCACCAAATCTTCGCGTAAAACATGCAGCTGTCTGTAAACATTAATAAAACGCTGAGCCGTTACATACGGGTCTTCTTCCCCGTCTGACGCCGCACCGGGAAATTTCGGCTTCCATTTTTTCATATCCTTTTTCGGCGGGCTCATTTTTTCTCCAAACAGGCACGGCTATATATCCCCGCAATTCAGGGATATTCAGCATAATACTACGACGCCGCAGATTAACATATCTTTAATCTGCGGCGTTTTTTTATTTTTATCTTTTTTACGGCAAATGAATCTGAACTACCCGGTGCAAAGTTGAAGCTTTGTCTTCGGGAATTTCAATTTTTTCTTCGGGATTCCATAAAACACCGAACATTCTGCCGTCAATATCTTCGCGTACACTGATTAAACGGGCTTCCGTTTCATTAATATACATCACGGCAATATCCCCCAAACCGACCATCTTCGTCGGGTCAACAATCAACACCGAACGCGCCGGCAGCAAATTCCCCAAACGGCGGGTACACAAAGAAACGGCATAAGACGACATCGGATTAACCGCGCCGGCAGAACAGGTCACCGTTCCCAAAGCAGCCTGACGATCAATAATAACCGTTCCGTTTTCACCGGCCTGACCGTAAACCTGCAAAACGACGTCCGGACGTTCCTGTCTGACCCCGGCAACTTTTGATACGGGCAATTCGGGGTATCCTGTTTTTACACCGGAAATTGTGCGGTAACGCGCGTCATTTCTTTGAATAAATTCTTCCAAAGCGCCGGCTTTGTCTAAATCATAAATCTGTTTTTGCAGTTCATCATTCGTATACCCCAGCGCCCGGGCAATTCTGGAAATTTCATCTTCGGAAACTTCACGCTGTCCCATTTCAATACGGTGATAAACGGACAATGTTAATTCGGAACCGTCCGCGACGTCTGCCAGAGTCAGGTTTTTCTGGCCGCGGATATAACGCAAGCCGGCCCCCAGCATTTTCAACCCGCCGCGTTCATTTACGCGGTTGCGCCGTTCCTGTTCGCGCCGCCAGGCCTGAACGACATCAGGCTGAGAACTGGCCTCATTTACAAAGATTTCCTGCAGCGGGCAATCCAAAAATTCTGCAATACGAACCAACTGTTCCTGATCTATACGTCTGTAGCCTTTTTCAATTTTACTGACCGCGGAAAGGCTGACGCCTAAAAAATCAGCCAATTCCTGCATTGAACGGCCGCGTACGCGACGATACATACGAATCTGATTCGGAAAGATAATCTCTTCCATTCACAATGCCCCTTAATCTGTCAATCGAAGGCCGAAACACCCCAGCCCTTCTTTTTATAACTGTTTTGAAAAAAAATTACAACACCCGGGTGCGCAAAAAACCGTATTTCTAAAAAAACTCCGTTTAAAACGGAGTTTTCTTTGAAAGATAAGCGGAATTTTTCCAAATTGAGTTTTAATCCTTGCGTTGGTGGAAAGCCATTTTTTGAGCCTTTTGCACCTTTTCCTGAATTTTTTGTACTTTTTCCTTTATCCTTCTGAGGTGTCTGATAATTTCCTGCAGCTTCCTTGCGCCATCGGACATATATTTGCCGAGTTTGAAAAGATACAGGCAAGACGTCGCGCCGAAAGTAAGAATGGTAATAACCGCCATAATCACATCGAAAATAAAACCGATTATCCCTTCAATCGCCCGGATCGCGCAATTTTTCGGATACCTTCCTTCACCCACATATTCATTTGCCACCTTGTCCGATTTGGAAGCGATTCCCACACCCCAGAAACAAACACACAGCACCAGAAACAAATTTATCAAGCCCTTACCGACTCCGCCGGCAAATATTGCGTCCCAAGCATCCGTATATTGGCTGGCTTCCATTTTAGACTGAAATTCCTGTATGACTTCCTGATCTCCGGCCCCCCAAGACTGATCAACCAAAGCCACAAGTATACAAACAATCAATGCGGTCACGACGAAAACAAGGCAAGACTGCACAAAAATATCCCACGCTTTTTTAGCATACGAGGCTGAAATCGGGAAAATCCAAGCCGCGATAAACAGCGGCAGCATACCGACCATTAATCCGATCCGGAAAATAACGTCCAGCATAACCAATGGGAACATAAAGGAAATAAACCAGAAAAAACAGCCAAAAGTTGCGCCGACGAGCCACATTCCCGGATGCGGGAAAGGATTTAAAAATCCGAAATCATAGAACATAGCGCCGCACCGCAACCCCTGAGCAATAGATTGGCTGCGAGCCATACCGGAAGCAATCTTTTCAATCATGCATTTCAGAGATTCGCGTACGCCTTCTCCCATCGGCCCGGTTGTCGGCGCTCCCCCGCCACCGGAAAATTCGCACCCCGGAGAAAGCCCCGTTTTTGATAAAACCGTTGAAGCCAAATTTGCGGCATCTGTTAAAACAGGATTTACGACATAATCAAAAGCCAGCATGGCCCCGCCGTTTAAAAGAGCAACGCCAAACCCGAGCCTGAGCATCATGCCGCCGATTTTCGTTAAAAATTCCATTAAATTGGGAGCGCTTCCCACATCGCTGAAAAAAATCAATGTGTGAATAGCCAACCATAACGAAGAAAGAGTAATAACAGCTTTTACAATATGGGGAGAAAGAGCCTGGTTGATTTGCCCCGCCGCTTTGTTGGCCGCGTCAAAAAGAAGAACAAAAATCTGACATGTCCAGCAGTGTTCCTGTCCTTGATAATCCAGCATATTTTCAGACCATGAATCGCAAAAAGCTTCCATTGTCGAATCATACACACTGAAAGCATAAGCGGTATGAAAGGAGGCATAGGCAAATATGCCGCAAAACAGCAGCAATCCGATCAATAATCGCTTTAACACAAAATGTTTCGTCATATGCCAAAACCTTCCTTTACAATATTGAAGCATCGTCGTCTTCACGTTGTTCTTCTTTTTTTTGACGTTTTTGGGCACGAATCGCTATAGTCACAGCTATAATTAACAAAATCCCGATAATCCCCAAAACCGTATTCAAAAAAGAGGGTGATTGAAACGTCTGTTTTACAACATCAGCTTGAAAAAGAAACAATATCCCGCCAAAAACAATATACTGTTTCCATTTGGACATCTTTTTTCTTCTTTCCTTTTTCTCTCACCCGAAAAACACGCTCTTTTAATCAGTCTAAACAGTACCTCCTAATCGCCTACAAGATTTTTCATTCCCTTTTTTAGACCATCTCCCATGCGCTGCCTCAGCGATTTATCCCCATACATATCATTCACCAAATCCCCTTTATATCCGTCAGAAACTTCATTATGCCCTTCACTGTGATCATGGCGTGAAGCATTACCCATTACATCACTGTTCCAGTCTTGCGACAAACCTTTCAAAGTATTTCTCAAACCGCCTTTACCCAAATTATCATAAGCCTTTGTTTTATGCAGGCTCGCCCCCTTGTCCTGCGACACATGACCGTTTTTATCCTGAGCCAGATAACCGCGGAACATTAAACGACCGTTTGCTTTGTCCAACGCTTTTTGTTCATCTTTCGTCAGTGCTTTTCCGCTTGCTTTTTTCTTTTCCAAAGCTTCTTTTGTCTTTTTGGCTTTGGCGTCATTTTTTCTGGCCCTCCGGTTTATCGCAAACTTGCCTAACTGTTTGGCCATAGCGGCTCCCCCCTTAGCCGCGTCAATAGTGCCCTTTACCGTACTTCCCAATCCGCCCATGCCTTGAGAAAAATTTTCCATCAATTCAAGAATTACGCCGCCGAAAATACACAGGAACGTCAACACAAACATCAGCCCCGTCACACCCGGCCCTTGTATGGCTTTATCAAGTGCCGTCGGATCGCTTAAAAGAGAAGTCGGCTCTTTAACATATGGCAAAAAGGTATCAATGTATTCTCGGACGACCTCGACAACGACCGCAATAAAAACGCACATACCGGTAATTCCCAAGCCGACTTCAAGCAGAAGCTTTACGGTCTTTGATGCAAAATCCCGCGTACATTTAAAACAATAGGCTGTCACGCTTAATGGCAACATTGCAAGAATGATACAATATCTAAACACACAATCCAGCAACAGCAGCGGGAAATAAAGCATCATATAAATGAAGAAACAATAAACCACAACTCCTAGAATAATACTGAAAATCGTCGGCCCGGTTGTTGCATTAAGATAAGCAAAAGCAATTCCGACATTCAGTTTTTGCTGTAATTCCGTAATCAGACAAATCATACCGGCCTCGGGATTCCCTGTAGAACAGGGGATATCCCCAAACGCGCCGATAACCAACAGTCCGACATCAACAAAACCGGAAAAAATAGGTTTAACGATCATTTCCAGGACAGACGAGGAAGACCCGCCGGATAAATCCCGCAACATTCCGGCGCCCAGTGTTACAAAAAATGTCTGTACAGCCAACCCTTTCCAAAAAGCACCAGGATCCGGCGCTTTCATTGAAGAAATCTGTTTTAAAATATACACTGCCAGCCATAACCCATAACCGACCGCCAGCAGGGAAATTGCGCTGCCCGCGACAGAAGCAACCACTCCCGACGCCAAACTGTTGGCTACCCCGAACCCTAATTTAAAAAGCGAACATGCCCAGCAGTTCAGCGTTTCTTTTTCTGCGGCAACCGCAAGTTCACCCTGCGAATGCGAATTGGGAGCAGTATCATCACAACCGCACAAGACCCCCAGACAAAGGCAAAGGAATAGGGCACACATAAAACGTGTGATACGGTTCTTTTTCAAAAATGTTATTTCATGTTTTAACATTTGCCTATTCCTACCTAGTCAACGTAGTTGTTAAAATATCCCGGAAATCCCTTTTGTTTATCCTCCCGTAAAATTACTTTCCTCCTTGTCGGGCCAAAACCTTATCCCAAGAGGAACTTAAAAGATTCCTATTAACGTTGTGTTCAGCCTCCATTGCCATTAAGGCAGCCGTACTTTCAGAAATACGCTTGTTCTGCGCAATTCCTTCCGGTGTTTTGTCATAGTTGGAATCCGCCGCGCGCTTTTTCGCCTGATCAGCGACATCTTTAAAATGATCGCCTCGCATGTGATCATACGCTTTCTGATTTTGTCCTTGCGGCGTATTATCATACTTCTGATTTGCCAGATCCTGTTGATACTGATCAGAAACAGCCGCCATGGTCTGTGCATTTTCTTGTCGATTCATTTGCTGATGTGCCGTTTCCAAGACATTATCATTCACATTATATTCGCTTCTGATGTCTTGTAATGCGTTTGCCGTATCAGACAGATTCTGACTGGCAGCTTTTCCTTCAGCGCTGTTACGGTATTCAGGATCAGCCGCGGCTTTTTTATTAAAATCTGCCAAATCATTCAGCTGTTGACCACGTAACTGATCATATGTCCGCTGATTTCTTCCTTGTTCCGTATCAGGATACGTGCGTTTAGCCAATTCCTGATTATACTGATTTGAAAGATCTGACGTATACTTTGCCGCTTCTTGCGGTGTATTGACATGTTGCGACGACCGAGCCGTGCTTGTCCCGCGCGAATTTACATCAGACAGAGAAGATCTGCCCGATCCGGACGGAGCAGCGCCGCCAGCCGAAGCCCTATTACCAGCCGAAGCCCTATTACCAGACGAGGCCGAAGAGGCCGAAGATGCCGACGAAACAGACGATGCCGGCGCGACAGACTTCAACCTCTGCAATTCCTCCGCACTGCGTTCGCTGTAAGAATTACCCATATTTTTAAATTTGTCATGCCGTCCCAGATCTTGAATACCTTTACCGATTCTATTTCCAACTTTTCCAACCTGTCTTTCAAAGAAATTACCGTTCCTTGTCAAAGACGATGCTTCCGATGAAAGCTTCTGACCAAATTTGGAAACCCCTACTTTATCCGCCAAACGGCCGACAGTAGCATTATGAACCTTTTCAAGACCGCGCATTGCTGTCCTGGCTTTACCGTTTTCCAACAGTTTAGCCATTTTTTGACCATTTTCCGTACCGTCGCGGTTTAATGCCCCGACACGATCGCTTTGCAGACGTTTTTTAGCAGCCTCAACTTTCTTTTGCTGTTTCGCAGACGGATTATACGGCCGGCCGCCGCTTGCCGCCACAGCACGAGCCTGCTGATCCCTTTCATAGGTACGCGCAGCCGCACGGTCTTTATGCGTTTGGATTCGATCCTTTACCGCTCCGGCTGCTTTAACAGCTGCCTTTCCTCCCTTCTGGACCGACTTCTGAACCATTTGAGCGGCACTTCTTGTCGCCACGAATGAAGAATCCGCTGAGAAGCTAGTAGAACTGTAATAATTTGCCAGCTCGTTACCTTTTTGCAACAATAACCAACCATAGACGATACAGGCCAAGTAAACAAACATACCGTTTGTTTCACCTTTTTCTATACCTTCACAGACATCTTTATCCCCCAGGTACCCCCATCTGAAAGTACAGACAATCTGTTTTTTTTCATCATCGCTGCCCGTCTGCAGTTTATCCAAACCGGATCCACCCATTAACAGCTTTGTAGCGACAACAATGATTATTTTGATCATCATAAATGTAAATGCCACGTGCAGTAATGCATTAAGGCCTTTTTTAGTAAAGTCTCTTGTCACATCAAAAACCCACGCGACAACGAACAGCGGCCCCAAAGCCACCACAATTCCCAGACGCACACAGGCTTCAATCAAATAAAACGGGAATAAAAACAGAAATGCATATGCCCCGAGAACAATAACGCAAGACGACATCCAGACCTTGGGATCCGGGAACGTTACATCGCCGGCGACACTCAGACTGAGTTTATGAATATCACCGATGCACCCCAAAAACCGTCCTCTTCCGATAACATCACCGATAAGTTGATGGGTATCATCAGCCATTTTCATCAAAGTTTCTTTAACCGCCATCAACCCGCCGCTTACGTTTATTTCGCCCGGCGTTATTCCGCCGCCTGCCGCGCTCGCAATCGCACTTGTATCAACGAAACCCGCGCCGGTTTGAACAACTGTCGCCACTACTTTATCGAAAAAATAAGGCCCGTTCAAAAATATTGCCGCAATACCGATTTTCAGCATCATACCGCCGATTTTTGTAAAATTTTCCATCGGATCGGATTCCACCATGCTGCCGACAATCTTTAACGTAAAGATCGCCAACCACAACATACCGCCGACAATCATCAATTTTTGGGCACTGGGCGCAACAGTCGTGAACACAGTTTCACCGACCGTAAGCGCGGCGTTAAGAGCCGTTTCTAACGGAACCTTCCACCATTTCCCCTTATTTTGAGCTTCTGTTATATCGTTTGACAAATTGCATAGTTCATCATCGTCTTTTTTTTCTTCATCTGTATATTCCAGCGTTTCCCAGCCGAAATCCAGCCAGCCCGCCCGAGAAGGAACAACCGGCACAACGCTTAAAAGACATGCAAGCAAGAGCATACATAATACGATTTTATTTTCACCCTTTTGTTTCTTCATGCCGAACTTCCTTTCAGGTAAAGACTATACTTTAACAGATAGAACATATGCACCAATCAATCTGCAAAAACCTTATTATCCATAATAGAACAAAACCATACAAAGAAATATGACACTTTTTTGATTTTTGATCGAAACATACTTGTATTGCAGTGATTTTTTTATAATATTGACAGAAAAGCCTTTTGGCCTCAACATATTATTTTACATTGATGCAAAACTGTAACAAAAATAGTAAAGATATGGATTCGCAGCAACCGACATCTCCACAGCCCGTTGTAAAAAAAGTTCTTGTCAAAAAAGTAAAAGTGCTTGTCAAACGGCCAATATCTGCACCTCAGCCGGCAGCGCCCGCGGCAGGGCAGCCGGTTTTAGTCAAAGTCCCCGTCAAACGACCGGTGTCCGCACCTCAGCCGGCAGCGCCCGCGACAGGGCAGCCGGTTTTAGTCAAAGTTCCTGTCCAACGGCCCGTTCAGCAACAACCGGTCCGTCCTGACGTTCAGCCGGCCGTTCATTCCGATTCGGCGCCACGGCGGAAATCTTTTGTCGGTCAGATTGTAAACGGCGTGGAAATCAAAGCGCTGAATTATATTTTGCCGGACAATATTCTGGAAGCCATTGAACGACGGGAAAAAGTTACGGAAAAACTTTTCCTTTTGTACGTTTATACACGGATCTATGCGCAGCAGGTCGCCAAAGAGGAAGGATATGATTTCCCCCAGATGATGATTGAGTTGCCGGAAGACACCCTGCAAGCAGGCGAATTGTTGGACGAAATCGATAATGATCTGCTGGCCGCCATGCTGGACGATTTTGTCGAAATGGCACCGTTTGTCACCGGCATGGAAAGAATCATGGCGAACAAAGCGCCGCTGGAACAAATCATTCAGTCGGAGCTGAAGCGTATTGAAAATCAAGAAACTTTGTCAACAGCGCAGCAAATTCTGATTGCTTATCTGACTATCATGGTTGATATGCAGCTTATTCAGGAAAAGCTGAATATGCTTGATATTGAAAACGAATCAGATCAAATCATTGACGATATCAAAGAAATGAAAGAAGAAGAGCGTGAAATCAAGCAAAGCTTCATTGACGCCATTGAACGTAAAAATTTCCCGGTCGATGCAAAAAAATTGATCAATAATTACTTTACGTTGGCTAAAAAAGATCCGGATAAAGCATACGAAACTCTGATTACAAATCCGCTGTTCTTTTCACCGATTCAATTGGAACGTTTGCCAAAAAAATTTTTCGGATTAGTCAAACCGTCTGCAAAAGACGCAATTGCTGTTAATAAGCGACTCGCCTCTTTTTTAAAGAATTTAAAAGTATAGCAAAAGGCGGATTTATGAATTTTTAATGACGCTCTAGACAAAAAAAAAAAATTCCCGTATATTTGTTTATAAAGGTATATTGACAGATTCTGAAGGAGAGCTTCAATGGCAGAAATTGAAAAAACAGAACAGGAAAAAACTTCGGCAGAACAAGGAAATTTTACAGCCACGCCTCAGAAAACTGGTGAGTATACAGCTGAAAAAAAAGGTGAATATACAGCCGAAAAAAAAGGTGAATATACAGCCGAAAATCAGCCGGAACAAGAGCCACAGCAAGAACAGGTAGGTTCTTTTCATGCCAAAGCTCATGAAAAAAAGGATAAAGAAAAGGGGCCGAGTTATAATTGGCTGCAGATATCCGAAGAAAAGGACGCCGCGGAATGGTTGATTGCCATGCTTAAAGGGCCTTTGCAGGACTGGCTTATAGGCAATTTGGAATTTGTCAGTTACTATATCGGCAAAGGGCTTGATAAGGGCGTTGAATTCGTTAATAAAAAAAGAGAAAAAGAAAAACTAGGGAAAGATAAAGACCCTCAAGACCCTAAAAAACAAGATAAAGATAAAGATAAAAACGGAAAAGACAACAAGAATAAAGACGAAAAGGGAAAAGACACCAAAGGCAAAGAAAACAGCGGTCCTAAAAAAACGTCCGCGCAGGAAAGAAACGATCATAAGGCACAAAAGGCTCAGGATCTGGTAAACAAAGCCAAGAAAAATATGGCTAACCGTAAGTATGATAATTCTACTTTGGGCAAAAACCAAAAAGCATACGATCAGATGACGGTGGAATCTCTACAGCACGAAGCAGATTACCGCCAAAAAGTTGCCGCTAATCCCGGTTATGCAAAATCGCCGGAAGGACGTAAGGCAAGAGCTGAATTGGTCGGCGACAGAAGAGCTTTAGCGGCCATGCAGAAAGAAACCGGAGTCAACAACAAAATCGTTGACGGAGACATCAAGAAAAAAACAAAAGCGCAAAAAGCCGTGCAACGGGCAAAAATCGGGTTAAAAGTAGCCGGTGCGGCAGCTAAAGATCAGAAAAAGAAAATTGCAAACAAGGTTAAGCAAGCCCAGCAAAAAGGTATGAAAAAACTAAAGCAGAAAGCTAATCTGAAAGTATTTTCCAATCTGAAAGCTCAAATGAAACATATAGCTCAGAAAAAGAGCAGACCGCAATCTCGTCAACAGGGAAATACCATGGCCAACACGGCACGCAAAAAACAAAATGCGGGACGGTAACCTTTTTCCCTAAAGGAAGGGGGGCTGTAGGCTCCCTTTCTTTTTGACATTTACCCGAATAGTTTTATATTCTATATTTAATTGTTCAAATTACAGGATCGTCATATGAAAAAAGGGAAAATACATTTTATCCGTCTTCTTTTTTCTGCGGTCGTCGGCGCCGTTCTTTTTTATATCATCGCCCGCGGAATTTTTCTGTTCTTCTGGAACTTTGACCTGATTTCCGAACGTCATTGGACGCATATCTGGAATAAATGGCAGGGCGGCTGGGTGATTCGCAAACCTAAAGAAGTGTTGTTCTTTATCGCTGTCCTGTTATTAATCCCCGGATTTTTACTGACATGGTTTTCGGTATATGTTTTTCCGTGGTTGAAATTTTTCCGGCTGCCTCTGACTTATTTTGAAAAAAAGAAAAAAGCACGGCTTCAGGCGCAGTCGCTGGCCGCGGCCGTCGGTCCCGCCGATAAACAAAAAGCTCTGAGTTCAAAGAAAAAAGAACCGGAAAAGGTTATTAAAATTTCCGCCGAAAAATTACAGCATATTGATCAATTACGCGGCAAAAAAGCCGGCGTGCAGCATGCGATAACGGCAAAATCCGCCGCTGTTGAAAACACCGCGGCCACCACCCGCCCGCGGACGGAAGGAAAAATGCCGTCTAAAGAAGACGAAGCCGTCGCTCGATTTGATTTATGGGAAAAATTGGCCCATTCTTTGGAAGCGGAAAAGATTTTCATTCTGCGCCAAATGAAAATTAAAAACTTTCCCGTCAACATTTTTGCCATAACACAGGAAGGAGTCTTTTTGCTATGCGAAGGACCTGCCGCGGGACATTCCTGGGAAATAGACGAAGCGGCGAATCCGCCTGTCTGGAAAACAGAAACGGCGCCGATTCCCTCACCGCTGAGACCTTTGGTCGAATCAAAGGCTGTCTTGCAGAAATATTTCGCAGAAAAAATGCCGCAGTATGCCGGTTTAGATGTTAACTGTTGCATGATTTTGGATCACGGCAATGTGACAAATCCAGACGAATTGTTAAAATATCTGGAAACTTGGGATATTTCCGTTTTGCGTATGGGATCGTGTCAAACGACCTCTCTTCCCGACACGCATGCTTTAACCGAATACATCAAATCCCAGCCGGCGTCCTCGCAGGCGTTAAATGACGCTGTAGCCGTAGCGATTCTTGATTTAATGGAAACGGAAAATGGCGCATAGATTATTTAGGAGAATTGGCCGGTGAAAATAATCTTTGCCGTTTCACGAATTTTTTTCATCTTATTTGTCTGGACAATCGGGTATTTCTTTTGGTTTCAGCGCCTGATGATTGCCATGTGGGGATTCAATCCGATGTCCAAAATACACTGGATTTATATCTGGAACGAATGGCAAAACGGCTGGGTAATTCAATCTGTACGGGAATGGCTGTTTGTTATCGCTTTGTTCGCCATGCTGCCGGTCTGGTTTACGGGGTGGGCGGTTTTATGCGCGGTTCCGTGGATTAAATGGTTTAAAATCATTTTATTATTTCCGATCCGGTTTGTTCTCAGCAAATTAAAAGAACGTAAAAAAGAGAAAAATGCCGCAAGACCGAAAGTAACCAAAAGAAAATCCTACAAACAGACCCGGCCTCCCGCGGTCAGAGCAGGATCCGGCCGGATCAAACACCCGGAAAAAGCGCCGGAAAAAGAAAAAGGACATCAGACCCCGCCGCCGGCAGCAGCAGCCGCTGCGACTGTGGCGGCAGAAAAAACGCCTTCGGCTGGCGTTGCGAACGTTCAACGCAATTCCGCAGATGTTTCGGCATCGGGCAATTCCATTATGGACGTTTTGCGTTCGGCCGGTTACAGATTGATTTCTGATACAAAAATCGCAGGAAAGAAAATTGATTTTGTCGCTGTTTCCGCCAACCACATTCTATTGTGTTTAATTGATTCGGAAAGCGGAGACTGGCTGGCAGACGAAGAAAGATTCAATGATGAAGAACCATTGTGGTTTTCTGAAAGCAATCACCGGATTTCTCCGGTTCGCGTTATTTTGAACGCGCGTGACGCTTTAGGCCCCATGCTCGGCAGCGCTGCAAACGGCATGGAAATTAAGACGATGGTTATTATTCGTCAGGGAACGATTATTAACGCGGAAGACATGTTTGAAGTCTGGAACGGGCTGAATGTCACCGTCTGCCGTTATGAAGAAGGCGGCCCCGATGAAATTACGGCGCTGCCCGACGCGATTTCTGCTGTTTCGCCCCCTGACGACGGGCTGTATCACAGCGTTTCCAGCGTGTTGAACTGATTTACTTATCTTTTTTTTTACTTTTCTGTGGCATTCTCATGAAAAAGTGATGAGAGAATGTAGATTTTTGTTCTTATTTCTCTTATACTTAAAAAAGGTTTTTTGTAATGTTTTAAGGAGCACTCCCCCTAAATGGCCAGAACCGGAGAGGAATGGGCAGAAAGAGACGCGGCAATACAATGGGTGATAGTGACTGTTATAATCGCTCTTGTCGTATCATATCTGCTTGCAATTATTTCTTTTGCACTGACGAACCTGATCCCCCGGGGAATCAGTCAGGATAATATGTTGCTGATTTGGAAATTTGTCAAAAGAGCCGCTCTGGCTCCGGAATACTTGCTGGGAATTTATTGGAAATGGCTTGTTAAGGCATTCAAAGCGCAAACTTCTTTGCCTTTTTATTTCTGGCTGCCGATAATTCCGTTTTTTTCTTTCTTTGTGATTCTGACAACGGGTCTGGTAACAAATCCGCATTCCTGGTTATCAACCATTCACGGTTCGGGCCGCATTGCCACGAAAAAAGACATCGAAAAAATGGGACTGTTCAAAGGCTTCATCGTCGTTCTGGGCCGCTGGCACGGCAAACTTCTCCGCCTGCCGGAAACATTGTCCGTTTTGGTGCTGGCGCCGCCGGGAACAGGTAAAACGGTCGGCGTCGTTATGCCGACAATTTTCGAATCAAACAACATCAGCATTATCGTAAACGACCCGAAACCTGAATTATGTTATAAAACAAGCGGTTACAGACAAACCATCGGCCCCGTTTTCGTCATTAACTGGGGGGCCGAAGACGAACCGGAAAAAGGAATTTATTACCCCAGTTGGAACATGCTGTCCGGCACGTGTCTGCCGCCGTTCGGACCGGCGCGCGACATGTATGTCGATTCAATGGTCAACGTATTGGTTGAAGAACCTAAAGGCGGGGCGGACCCGCACTGGGCAAAGACGGGCCGAAATGCTTTGACCGGATTTATTCATTTCGTTGTCGGCAAATGCGAACGCGCCAGAGCCAACGATTACTTCATCGGAAAACTTTACGAAGGAAAGCTGGACGACAAAGACCGCGAAGTCCTTGAAGGATACTACATGGACATGACGGACGCCGACGCGGCCGAGGCTTTGGAGCATCTGCGCAACGGCACGCTGGATCTAAACAATTATGTTCCGATCGGAACATGGGAAATGCTGCCTGAATCGTGGGTGGGCGCCGAACCGTGCATCGCCATGATTTTGGACTGGCTGACCGAAGCGCAAATGCAGATGGCGGCGGAAATCAAACGCAAAACAGAAGAAGGCGACCAAATGGCCGCACTGGCCGATCCGATGCGCGATATGCTGGATCAGGCCGTAGCAGAATGTAAACGGTACGGTTACGCCCACCGCGCCGTGGTTGAATTGAACCAGCTGTCGGGAACGCCGGACAAAGAACGCGGATCTATTTTATCGACGGCGCTGACCGGTATCGGTATTTTCAAAAACTCGGCGGTTGTTGCCCGTACCAGCTTTTCCGATATTCAGTTTAAAGATTTGCGTGGTATGAAGGATCCGGTAACCGGCGAATGGAAGCCGATTTCCGTTTACCTTTCGGTTAACCAGACGGACGCTCAGGCGTTGAACCCGATTAGCGCGACATTTGTTGACCTGATGAGCGCTTATCTTATTTCAAATCCGCCGAATTCTGTTAACCGTACTGACGGTAAAATGGGGCCTTTCCCGACTTTGTTTGTGCTTGACGAGTTCCCGCAGATGCCGAAGCTGAAAGCGGTTATTGACGGGCCGGCGGTCGGCCGCGGACAAAAAGTTTCGTATCTGCTGATTGGGCAAGACTTGGGTCAGATTTCCGGAAAATACGGTAAAGACGACTTGGAAACAGTTATATCTACAACTGCCTGCAAGGTTATTCTGTCACAGAACAACGAACAGACGGCACAGCGTTTTTCCAAAATGATTGGCAATAAAACGGTGCAGACTACGTCCTACAGCCGAAACGAAGGCAGCCTTGCCAAAGAATATAATCCGTTTGCCAAAAACGTCAGCTATCAGTTGCAGGGCGTTTCAGCCATCAGTGCCAATGACTTGTTGAGTTTGCCGATGCTGAAACAGGTCGTGCTGATGCAAGGCTCGATTGATACGCCGATTATGGCAGACGCGCCGCGTTTTTATCTGGACAAGAAAATGCTGGCAATGTCAAAGCTCCCACATTCTCCGTGGGTTCCGGACTGGATTGTTGCTCAGCGTACTGATGAAAATGAGGATATCCTGTCTAAATTAGGTATAGACTATGATCCGAATGCAGAGGAAGAGGAAGGTTTTGAAGAAGACGAAGCTTAAATCTGCCGCTGCGGAAATGAGAAGTTTTTCTCTGTGGTGCGTTTTGAAGAGCAGTATAAAATTTATACTGCTCTTCAAGCGTACATTTTTATTGTGGTGTTTGGCAAATTTTGCTTTTCTGATTGTCTTTAGGCAGATTCCAAATGGCTGGACCAATTCGCTGAGCATCCTGTGGCTTATTGCCTACTATGTGTTTTGGTGCGTGTTTGTCCGTCATATTCAGCAGCATCCGCCTTATTTTTCCCTAATTCGCATTTTTAACGGTTTGATTCCCGCCAGCAAAATTATGTTTATTAACATTATAATCTATTTGGTTTTGGTAATTGCTCCATACATTCCATTATTTATGGGTTTTAGGGAGAAATATCTGGAATTTTTTGAGCAATATATGGCTGTTTTGCAAAGCCATAATTCCCTGCCGGGGAAAACGCTGTTTTATGTATTAATGCTGCTGTTGTCTCCGTATACGATAAGCCGGCCGTATCTTGCCTGGTTATCATCGCTGATAGGAAAAAGCCGCTCAATCATAGATGCTTACAAAAAGACACAAGGTAACTATTGGAATTTTGTCTTTTGTGCAGTTGTTATGAGCGGGCTGTTTGCTCTGTCATATTTTATTGACGTTACTTATAAAACAAGCTCTCTGATTTTTGTAATGTCAGTCCTGCCGATATTTTTCAATGTCGTCTTTATTGATATTTACAAAGTATTTTACAAGCGTAGAAAAAATATCAAATAACTCTTCTTATCCGAAACTGCTCGCTTTTAGCCAGACAATGGACTTTACTGTTAAGCCTTAATCTTGTTTAGTTAAGCCGTAATCCGGTTAAATTCTTCTTCCGTAATCACTTTTACGCCAAGTTCCTGCGCTTTTTTCAGCTTTGAACCGGCATTTTCTCCCGCAACGACATAGTCCGTATTGGTTGACACCGACCCTGCAACTTTCGCGCCAAAGGCCAAAGCCTTGCTTTTGGCTTCGCTGCGCGTAAGTGTTGTCAGTGTTCCGGTAAAAACAATCGTTTTGCCGAAAATTTCTGATGTCGTATTGGCAATCCCCTCAAACTCTTCAATACTGATAACGCTCAAAAGGTCGTTAATGACGGAAAGATTATGTTCTTCTTTGAAAAATTCAACAATATCTTTAGCCATTGCCGGACCGATGCCGTCAATACTGACCAGCAGCTGTAAGTCCTGCTGTACCATTGCACTCATAAATGCCGTAAAAGTGTGGTAATGTTTGGCAATAAGATATGCCGTTGCCGTTCCTACCTGCCGTATGCCTAAGGCATAAATGAACTTTTGCAGGCTGATGCTTTTACTCTTATTAATGGCGTCAAACAGCTTGCTGACCGATTTCTTTCCCCAGCCTTCTCTGTTCTCCAGGTTTAACGACTGAGAAGCTGAAAATAAATCTGCCGGCTTGTTTCTTTCTTCTAAGGTAAAGATGTCATACGGCGTTTTTATAATCCCTTCTTTGTAAAATTCGTCAATAACCTTGTCGCCTAACCCCTCAATATTAAAAGCTTCGCGAGATACAAAATGCTTCAGGCGTTCTACGGCTTGTGCCGGGCAGGAAAGGCCTCCCGTACAGCGCCGAACTGCCTCGTCTTCCTCGCGGATGGCATGGGCGCCGCATTCTGGGCAAACGGTCGGGAATTGAAACTCCGGCAATTCAGTACTTCTTTTTTCCGTCAAGACTGAAACGACTTGAGGAATAACGTCGCCGGCTCTCTGAATGATAACCATATCGCCGATGCGGATATCCTTGCGCTTTATTTCATCTTCGTTATGCAGGGTTGCGTGCGACACCAGAACTCCGCCGACATTAACCGGCTCCAAATCTGCAACCGGTGTCAAAGCACCTGTTCTTCCCACTTGGACGCGAATATTGTTTAATCGCGTGATAGCCTGTTCCGCAGGAAATTTATGGGCAATCGCCCAGCGCGGTGTCCGTGTCAGAAAGCCAAGGCGTTTTTGCAGCTCCAAATCATTGACTTTGTAAACAATGCCGTCAATATCGTATGGCAAATCGGCCCGATTCTCCATAAGCGTTTCAAAACTGTCCAGAAGTTCCTGCTCATTATGGCATACTTTATTGTAAGGATTAACCGGAAAGCCGAGCTCTTTGACGTATTCAAGAAATTCAACCTGGCTTTTCCAACGAATTTCGGAAACCTCACCCCAAGTATAGACCAAAAAGCTGAGCCGCCGTTCTTTCGTAATGCGCGTATCCAGCTGGCGCAATGAACCGGCAGCGGCATTTCTCGGATTCGCAAACGTTTTTTTATGTTCTTCTTCGTTTTTTTGGTTTAGTGCTAAAAAATCGGCTTTTGACATAAACACTTCGCCGCGGACTTCAAAAACTTCCGGCGCTTCTTTATTTAAAAATAGGGGAAAGCCGCGGATAGCTTTCAAATTCTCTGTAATGTCTTCCCCGATTTTGCCGTCTCCGCGGGTTGACCCCCGTGTAAAAATACCGTTGACGTATAAGGCTGAAAAAGACAAGCCGTCCATTTTAGGCTCGGAAGTAAAAATGATGTCATCGCTGCTGTTTAAAAAGCGCTTAATACTCATAATAAAGTCTTTGAGTTCTTCTTCGCTGAAAATATCCGCCAAAGAAAGCATCGGAACACTCAATTCGACTTTTTTAAATTCGCTCTTAACCATTGCCCCGACGCGTTTGGACGGGCTGTCGTTGCGGATAAGCGCTGGGAATTTTGCTTCTAAGGCATCATTCAGGCGGCGCAACTTGTCATAAGCGGCATCGTCAAGGTATGGTGCATCATTTTGATAATAGGCAATATCAGCTTTTTCTATCTCTTTTGCCAGATATTCCAGTTGTTTTTTTGCCTCATCTTCTGTAATATTTCTTATATCAAACATAAAGAAAACTCCTATTTGTCAGTTCACTATACAAAGTCATTGACAAACTGTCATATGTGAAATAAATTATCCGCAACTTTTTGAGGAAATATAATGTCTGCAAATATAAATACAAAACTGTTGAAGATAAAACGCCGGAAAAATAATATTCCGCCGTCGGTTTTGTGTTGTTAATTTGATATGACAATATAAATGGGAAATGAGCGGGATTTTGTCCCGCTTTTTTTATGAAGTGAGAAAAATGGCAACAGAAATTAAAGTTTATCGGATAAACGAAACGGAAATTTGGCAGGGAAAACTGCATAAAGTGAACGGAGAAAACGTTGAAAAAGCCGTGCGCTTTATCCTGCGGCCTCTGAATCCTGCGGATGCCGAAGCAATGGGAAAGCTTTCGGAAAATATTTATCGGCATCTGCGTAAAGGTGAAGAGTGTTTTATTCACAAACACTCGGGAGAGTACTTTTATAACGTATTTGATAACCCCCATCTTCGTTACACGGGAATTTTTGTCGGGAATACGCTGATAGGCATGTCGTATTTGAAAATATGTGAAAATTTTCAGGAATTGCAGGAAGAATTACCGAATGCCGAATATGATTTTTTTCGGGCGGAACGTAATGGAGGAAAAAGCCGGGTAGCTTCTTTCGGAGCAGATTCTGTTCTGCCGGAATATCGCGGCAATGCCTTAAATTCCGTTATGGTGAACTATCGTCTCAAATTGGCTGAACAAATGGGATGTACAGATTGCACCTCTATTGTCGACAGGAAAAACAAATGGAATATGGCACCATATTTTTCTGGGCGGTTTAATCTTTTTGCGACGGCGGTAGATCCGTCCGATGGAGGAAAAATATCTTTGTTGCACCGCCCTCTCGGGAAAGAAACGGTTCTTTCCTGTTTTAAGCCGAGAATTATGCTCCCTTTTGATCGCTTTGAACTGATTGACGGATTAATCGGCCGGGGGTTCGTTGGCATAGATTTTAATCGGGAAACAGGCGGAGTTTTGTTTGCCCATTCCTCATATTATACGAACAAGGGGCGCACGATAGATGGTATTCAGCTGTTGCAGCAAAGAAAAATGGTCGGAATGTCCTTATAGCAGAAAGTTTTTTCGCGATTCCCGAAAAGATTTTTCTTGCGAACTGGAATAAGTTACATTATCATATTATATGTAACATTAATTTTAATTGGAGGCAACCATAGCTACAGAAAACACGAATGCGCCAGTACGTGAAAATGACGGGCCGCGCATTAACAGAGAGATTAAAGCCAAAGAAGTTCGTTTAATTAATTATAACGGGGAAAATGCAGGCGTAGTTTCCTTGGCGGAAGCTTTAAAAATAGCTCAGGAGGTAGGGCTTGATTTGATTGAGATTTC
>ERZ779737.789-NODE-789-length-27792-cov-2.280095_pt1 | contig 27792 bp, 57 predicted proteins | sample MGYA00511889_ERZ779737 | MGnify/ENA primary metagenome ERZ779737 (study PRJEB29588, sample SAMEA2163575) | human gut metagenome | biome: human gut; feature: human-associated habitat; material: faeces | place: Denmark | collected 2008/2010 ... | reverse complement strand
ACAATTGCTTGATAAAAATGAGCATTTGTATTCATCAACCACATAAAAAACATAGCTATTTTGTATAACTCCAATGTTCGTTTTGTGCTATTCCTCTTTGGGGAAGAGGGGGGACGGCGGCAGTGGGGGTGATGGGGCGTTCTCCCCGAACAATTCTAAAAAAAAGGAGAAAAAGCAATGTGGATAAGTAAGAAAAAGTGGGAAGATGTTAACGACAAACTGCAATCGGCTAATGATAAAATTGCTAATCTTGAAGAACGCATAAAGGAGCAAGGCGAAGAATATGACAGACTACTCTATCTCCATGGAGAAGCCGAACCGAAGGTGGAGCCGTGTATGTCTATAGCTTGCAGGGATTGCAAGTATGCGGTCATAGAACAGAGTTTTGGTTGGAATGTTCTAAAAGGATGCGGCAGAAACAGAATCTGTGAGCATTTCGAAAAAGCGCAATAACGCATAAGGCGGTCAGCAATGACCGCTTTTTTTTACCACATCTTAACTTGACTTTGAGGCTATGGCGTGATATAATGTATTTGAAAGTGAGGCGAGGACATGGATTACAACACTCTCTGGAAGATAATTAAAGCCTGTGCGGACGAAGCAAACGACGAGGCACTGAACGAACAAAAACTGGCCTATGCCATAGAAAAAATCCGCAACGGCTATAAAAGCCGCTTTGACCATCGTTATGTTCTCATACGACGTGATTTATACGAATGGATGGGTGAGCCTGAGAGTATGGATGGACTGGAAGTAAAAGTAATAGATAACGAAGACGCACCTGAAATGTTTTTGCTATGAGAAAGGAAAATGAAACATGATACTGACATTCTATCCGAAAGCGGCAGACGGCCAGCCTGACAAAAACAAAAGCAAGGCAATAGAAATGGTATTTCGTTTCGGCGCATATGATGCCTATGAATTTTTATGGGAAAATGCGCGAAACTGGCATGAAGACGGCTATGAGTTCGTAGATTTGGAAGCTCTGGCCACTTTAAAACCTGAGAAAATAAAAGTAACGAAGCGGTTCCAGTGGAATGAAACTGAGCAAGGATACAGACCAATAGCCAACAACGGACTGAATGGGAGCATAAAGCTATGAGACGGCGAAAACGCGACCCGTATGCAATGCCCCATAGATGGCGACAACAATTGAAAGCATGGATGCACATACAATGGCGAAAAAGGAGAATGAAAAAGCATGAGAACAATAAGTGTGAATAGTGGCTATGACTATGTTTCGGTTGAAACCGCAGTCTACGACCCGCTGGATACCATTTGGACTGAGCGGCGCGAGCAAAAAGCAACCGCCGACGTGGATGTAGAAGCATTTTTGAACGACCTATTCGGTATGACGCAATGATAAGATAAAAGGGGGAAACTGCGAATGTATTTTATAAGCACATTTGAAAGTTGCAATGGTGCGGAGCTTCCAGATGTATTTTCAGTTGAGGCGATAGCTTTTTATGATACATTGGAAGAAGCGAAAAACGCATTGCAAAAAGGAATACAAACCATGAGCATCAATCAAGGAAAAAATACTTATGCCACAATAGAGCACTATTCAAAGGGAATTAGAAATAAGGCAGAATGTGAATGGTGGTTTGAATGGGATGACGAAAAACTTGTCTACCATGAAATTGAGCGACCTGACATAGCAGATATTTATTACAATTTTCTATGGCACTGGTGGGCTTAGATCGGCAGTGCAATGACTTATTGCATAAATGTAATATTGTATTCATGTATTATTGTATACAATCGCCAGCGGCACTCACTCGCGACAGCGCATTGCGAGAAACCACAGGAACCATGCTCTTGAATATGATAGGAGGCTATTTTCATGAAGAAAACCGATATACGAGATCAGTTTCCTAAAGGAATGCGCGTCACACTCGTCAATGTAGCCATCGAACGCCATCGCGAACACTACTGCGGTCGCACTGGCATTGTATCCAAGGCAGTAAAATCGACTAACACTGTATGGATTGAGTTTCCTGACGGCGACACCTACGGCGCTTATCCGGAAAACATCCGTCCTGCCTGACGATACCTCTTTGACAGAACCCGAAACGCAACAAAGAGTCCGCCAAGATGTAGACGGCACAACACCATCGAGCAAAATAAAACAGGAGGAAATAAAACGATGACAAGGGAAGAACTACTGGAAATTATTAACTCACACGAAAAGTGGCTGAATGGTGGCGATGGTGTACGTGCCGACCTACACGGTGTCGATCTGAGCTATGTTAACCTATGCTATGCCGACCTGAGCCGTATTAATCTATTCGGCGCGAACCTTCATGGCGCTAATCTACGTCATGCTATCCTTAGAAATGCCGACCTACGTCATGCCAATCTTACCAGTACTGACCTTAGCAATGCCAGCCTTGCCTTTACCGATCTAAGCGATGCCGACCTACACAGCGCAAACCTTAGCAATGCCAATCTATGCTATGCCAAACTTAACAATACCAACCTGAGTAGAGCGGACATGAGCAAAGTTGACCTACGCGATACCAGCCTGAACAACGTCTGCATGGATTATGCCGACCTAAACCTTATCTGCATGAGTGGTGTCAAACTGAAAGATGTTCGCATGAGGTATGCCAACCTGCGTAATGCTGACCTAAGTTTTGCTAAATTGTGCAGAGTCAACCTGTATCGTGCCAATATGACCAAGATAGAGATGTGCAATACCAGTTTGATAAATGTCAACCTGAACAAAGCTAACCTGAGCGGTGCAGACCTGCGCTGTGCAGAACTGAGCGAAATTGTCTACGACGAAGACACTGCGTTTTACGCGCTACAATGCCCAGAGGAAGGCAGTTTTATCGGCTATAAAAAAGCTCATGGTTACATTGTTAAACTTGAAATCCTTGCGGACGCAAAACGATCAAGTGCAACAAGCCGTAAATGCAGGTGCAATAAAGCAAAGGTGTTGTCCATTACGTCGCCAGACGGTAAGATTGAAAGGCCTGAAGTTTTTAGTAATTATGACCCAGACTTTGTTTATCGTGTCGGTGAAATGGTGAGCGTGAATGACTTTGATGACGACCGATGGAATGAATGTTCTACAGGAATACATTTTTTCATTAGACGTGAAGAAGCAGTACAGTATATGAGTAATTGATGATGGCGCTGGTTTTATTACATTTATGCGATATTGTATTCCTGTATTATTGTATACAATGACGGCGTTCACAAGCCGCGCGGCGCGGGCGGCGGGCGGCGCACCCAAGCACTCAGGCAACTGGCGACAGCCATGTACTCAGGCAACTCCCTCGCTTGCGCCAATTCCTCCCTCCATTTACCGCCTCGGCGGTCAACCAGTCAGGCAACACGTTTTTATACTTTTCACACAAAATTAACTTTAATAATTTTAAAGAGTTGATAATTATGTTTAACTACTTTACGTCCATTCTTTCCGCTCTTCAATCCTACCGCACCGCTCATGCTGGCCTTTCCCCAGATGCCATAGTTGTTGGAGAACGAGTTTTTGAAATGCTTAAAGAGGAAGCAAAACTTGTTTCAAACTTATACATTTGGAAAGATGATGAGTTTGAAAACGTTCCTCTAATAATAGACGAGTATGAAACTCTATGGCACTTTGAAGGTTCTGTTCCTGCATTGAAACATCACACTTGTCCTCTTTGCGGCTGGACAGACAGAAAAGAAAATTTTAGTCATCGAATAGATTATGTAGATATTTGCGACCATTGTTATGAAAATATCTATAGCCATAAGAAGATAGATGTTGACTGGAGAAAGCAAGTAAATGAGCACAATAATGTTGTGAGAAATGAGATGGACGAAAATTATTTGGAAACCTATGGCGAAATATTGTTTGGAGAAAAAGAATGAGAATGATTTCAGCAAAGCAGTCCGATTACACAGCAAATGACCATTATTAGCTTGTTTTATACCATAACCATGCCGCAGTTAAGGAGGAACCATCATGACTGAAAAAACCTTCTGCGAGGAATGCAGAAATGATGTAGAATATACCACTGCATCCGTTCCCATGACGGGTAGAATTAATGGCAAAGAGTATCACTATACTGGGACAGAAGCTCGTTGCGCGGATTGCGGAAGCCTCGTCTTTGTTCCAGAGATTTCCGATGATAACCTGCGCTCCCTTTACAATGTATTTCGAGAGAAGAACAATACCGCATAAACCGCTTTTCAATTGGAAATTGGCCGCGAACACTTTGTTCCTCTGGCACTATGAGGCTATGTTTGTGGTTTAGATGTGCCTCCGTGCAATTAATTGTAAAGGAACAAAATGATTATGTATGTCTACTGACTATTTGAATGCTTAGTAATACAATCTTAACTTGACTTTCTCTCCTCGTCATGCTATAATAAAGTCAGAAAAAAGGCGATAGCGCGGGCAAGGAGGCTAATTACTTTATGCGAAGTGCATTTGAGTGGCTTATTCATCCCGGAGAGATAATCTCCGACATTTTAGAGGAACGAAACCTGACGCAGAAAGAACTGGCACAGCGTGCAGGAGTATCTGAGATATTCTTGAGCGAAGTCATTCATGGAAAAAAGGACATCTCCAAAGAACTTGCCATGAGCTTAGAATGCGCGCTGGAGGTTCCTCATTCCTTCTGGCTGAATCTGCAAGCAAACTATGACGCGGAGATGATAGGTCTTCAGAAAGAACGTTAAACTGCATGAATGAGTTTGTTCATGTTGCGACGCGAGAGTGTATGTTGCAGGGCGCTAAGACGTTGTGGAGAAATGCTGTCCGAGGAACAAACAACATAATCTTAACTTGACATTTTCTCAACTCTATGCTACAATAAGTCTATCAACAGAAAGGGGACAAAATATCATGTACAATTGTATTGCCGCCATTGACCGCGCTCTGGACATTTATCTCAAAGATCATGGAGATTTGAAACCTGAGGCCATACACATTCATTCTCAAAAATGGGATGATGTTGTGCGTGAAATGGAGTTATCGGGACATGAGTGGAATGGTTTTCTTTGGGACATTCCCGTTGTTCAAGATGATACCATTGACACCGCATGGAAGTTTGTCGGCGCGCCAGTGCTGGAACATAAGAAATGTATGTTGTGCGGTATTGTAGTAGGTAGAAAAGTACACGGGCATAGCCTTGACGGAAAATGGGTGTGTGAACACTGCTATGATAGAGTAATGTGCAATAGAGGCACAATAGATGAAAGATGGCAGAAAATTGTGTTTGAGAATAATGAGAGAGTAGCAAAAAGTATGAGCAAAGAATATTTTGAAAGCTATAAAGATTTGCTGTTTGGCGATGCCGCCGATGAGTTTGAAAAGGAGTGAATATTATGTCTTATATCGAGCTTCTTGATGAACAAATTGTCAACTTCTATCGTTCTCATAACTATTGGTGGCCAGATGAAATAGTTATGTCGCAAAACACTATGGATAAGTTGAAGCAAGAGATGCGTAGTAAGGGCTTTTATGACTGGAAAGGAAATAAGTTTAATTATGTATCTTTAAGAATCTCTAATGAGGTTGAGGATGATAAATTTGTGCTTGTTGGCGCGCCAGAATTGAGACACCGCAAATGTAGTTTTTGTGGAATTGTAAATAGTGTTAATGTATCATGGCATAAGTTGGATGATGGATTTTTGTGCGAGGATTGCTATAGGGCGGCTCACATGGGATTGGAAGTGGACTTTGTGGCGCGCGATGCAAGAGTGGAAAAACATAATAAATATATGAAGTATCATTTGGATAAGAATTATTTGAGGTATTATGAAAATTATTTGTTTAATACGCCAGTTAAGTCTGCTTACGACGATTGAGGAAAGGGTGAGTAGGGATGAAAGACTATCACGAAACTGCGCTGAATTATTTGGTGGAGGATGAGCATTTGACGTTTTGTACTTGTGAGCGTAAGTGGATAAACAAGATTAACAAACTCAAGGAAGAGCATCCTGATGATGTAGACATTATAGATTATCCCGAATCTAATCACGGCTACATGGTGGTTCACCTTCCAAAAAGTTGGTTCACCATTCGCGTGCCGCATAAAGTAGAATTGAGTGAAGAAGAAAAGCAACGACGTTCTGAACGTCTTCGTTCTTTGCGTGAGAGCGAATAAACTTATGCGGGTTTAGCCGTTTTAGAGCTTAGGATGATAGGGGTAGAAATTGGAAACGATTTTTGCCTCTATTTTTGTGCAAAACTGAGAGTGAATGATGTAATACAAATGAGAATAATACTATACTATTAGAATGCTGTGAACTTGCATAAGTTTTGCAGGAAAATGAAGTAATTAGCCGTTTTGAATGATAAGATGATAAGATGTAAGGGTAGTATTTAATGGGGCTTTTAACTCTATTTTTGAATAAATAGAAAGAATAAAAATAGTAATGCTTGTTTATTCGACACTTACGCCTTTGTTATGCTGTGAAGTCGCATAAGTTTTGCAGGAAATTGAACAAATTAGCGGCTTTGGGCATTGAGGCGATAGATTGTAAGGGTAAGAACTGAAAACGGTTTTTGCTCTTATTTTTACATAATAATAGGAACGCAGAAACTATGCGGCTTCACTATATTATAGCTATGTTGTAAAACACGATATGACACTGTGTTTTCAGCACCAATTAGCGGTTTTAGCACTGAGTATGATAAAATGATAGGGCAGAGTTTCAATGCCGTTTTTGCTTCATTTTTCTGCATACGGCAAGAATGTCTAAAACATCCCTATTACAGTGCGTTAAATGGCCAAATTAGCTGTTTTAGCGCTCTGTTCGATAACCAGTAAGGGTAATTTTTGAACGGCCTTCTTGCCTCTTTTATAGCCGTCTGAGCGCATGGGTTTGGCCATGCCATTTCTTTGTTGTAGACTCCAATGTCTTATTGTGTTTTTCAGACTAATTAGCCGCTTTAAGACTGAACATGAGTAAATGTATTGATAAGTTCAGGACGGTGATTTTAGCGTCAATACAGCCAGCATTATGCTACAGGCCGTAGAATGGCTTGTAAGATGAATGATCGTTTTATTGATTGAGTAGCTACAACGATTTTAGAGCTATTTCCCGCCCTATAAATGGATATGCGGTGATATAAAATTATTTTGTATTTCCATTTTTAATTTTGCAATTTTATAAAGCTATTTCATGATGATAATTTATCCATTCCTCATATGCGCTCTTGTGGGTGCGCATGGAATTTTATGAACTTCTAATAAATAACAAAGGCTATGTACTTTTTCGTACATAGCCAAATATTTAATCCAATTTAATTTCTGATAACTTTTTACAAAAATCAAATTCTTTATTCCATACAGTTATATTTTTATAAAAGGAAAGAACAGCCAAGCGAAGCTCTCTTAATAATTTACAAATAAAAACAGCGTATTCAAAATTACTATTTTTCCATTTTTCATATTCTTCTTGAATGTCCTGAAATAAAAGTGATAATTTTTTCTTATCATCACTATAAATCTTTTGCTCTCTTGTAATGCGTATTTTTGTCCATTTTTCTATTTGTTCATAAACTTCTTTTCCAATCGTATCTGAATAAATAGTTAAAAAATATTGATAAATCTTATTTGTATTTATATAATAATATGCAACAATTTTTACAAATGGACTCCTTTGATATGAATATTTGTTTTAATTTACAGCGTCCTCAAAAGATTTGGAACGATCTTTTAAGAAGGAATTGCGATGAATATAGTGATATAAAAGAAGAAAGCCAAATAAAAGCTCTTTGCCCTTCAGCTCCTTCTTATATTGATAAGAAGTTACAAGATATTTTAGGCGCTAATTATTATACATTATTGGGCTTTGCAATGTTGACTCTATTTACAAAAGATAATAGCTTCTGTAAATATCGGCTGTAGTAGCCGCTTTTTCAATCATTGAAGAATATGTTTGAATTACATTTAATAAAGTGTTATTTAACTTTTTTTCATTATCTTTTTGAAATAAATTATTATTGGTAATATAAGAATTAATTTCACTTTCTTTTTCAAAAATTATAAACAAATTTTTACTTATATCTTTTGCCCATTGCAAAGATAAAGCACCTTTTTCTGGAATTGTAAATAAATAGCTATCATTCATTTATCTCACGTCCTTTTTTTAATTTATACATTTGCTCTTTGAACAAATGTCTAAGTTGAGTATAGCACATTTTTGTAAAAAGTCAAGTTAAGATTTTGTTAACCATTTCTTTTTTTCTTTTTTCATTAGCGGCTTTGCGTAGCGGGGGTTAGGCCACTAAGCCGCCCCCGCCAAGGCGCGTTTTAAGGTATTGTGGTGAGCAATTTTTTTCTTACTGATTTTTTGAGTGATTTACTGGATGTATTTAATATCTATTTATCGAGAGAGGAATACAGAGTATTCCTCTCTCTATTATATTTAATTATATTAGTGTCCCACCGTGAAACTCTTTTGTTTCATAATGGAACTTTTGTTGATCGGAAAACGTTTTATTAAAACGGAAAACGTTTTTTAATTTTACTCAAAAGAATAAAAAATTGCGCGTGAAAAGCAAAGTGCCGTTGTACTATCGTATAAAGTAATTGAAGCGATTTTTTATCATGATTTAGAGCTTTTTGCTTATGTATAATATTGAAAATTTGAAACATTATATCTCATTTTTGAAGCATAATATTGAAAAAATGAAACATAATATTGCATTTTTGAAACATTTTATGTTTTTGTAAAAGCGCGGCGGTATGATAATAACACATCATTGAGATCATTTAACAAAATCTTAACTTGACATTGAACAAAAAGTGTGATAAAATGCCATGTAGAAAGGAGGTGCTATGTATGGCATCTAATAGAATAACACTAAAAAATAAGAACGAACCGAGGGAAGGGGATAAAAATTATTTTAGAATGAAAAAAGAAGTGTTTGAAAACGCTTCTAATAGTCTCAGTAGAGTAGGGCTTGATTTGTTTATGTTTATTTACTGCTTTAACGCAGAGGGAATAACGTTTGAGTTGTCTCAAAGTTATTTCGTAAAAATTTACAAACATGGAAAAACATCTTATCAAAGAGCTTTTAGAGAACTAATTGAAAAAGGTTTTTTGAGAGAAACGGAACGGGGTTATGATTTTTACGCAAAAGGAGAAAAAGAATGATAATGGATAATAGAGAATTAATTTCATTTCGGGACAATCGGGTTTTCCTAAAAGCAGAGGTGAATTAAAATGCCTTTTGTGAAAAGAATGATAAAAATGCTCGGCGGTCTGAGAGATAAAGAAGCAAAAAATCAACCTTTTACTTGTATAGATAATAAATATGATGCACAAGCTATGAGGCTATTGTCTGGCGCTGGTTATAAACTTTATCATTATCTTTGCTATAATAGAGAAGGATTTCTATTCGATTTTAATGTAGACGAATGCTGTAGCACGACTGGCATTAGTAGAACGCAATGTAATAAGGCTTTTAAGGAATTAGAAGAAGTAGGTTATATAGCATACAATGAAACGACAAAATTGTATTCTTTTTGTGCCAGAATAGATAAATGAAAAAATACAAAAAATAATTATAAAAAGAGGTGGTCATGAAGGTGGTCATGATGGTCATGATGTACCTCTTTTTGTATTTTATGGTAAATGCTAATGGTATAAAATGTTTCATTTCTTCAATATAATATTGTATATTTGAAATATAATGTTTCAAAAATGGTATAAAATGTTGCATATTTAAGATACTATGTTTTAATTTTACAAAATCTTAACTTGACAAAATGCCGCCAGTGTGCTATACTATATTTATCAACAGAGGCACGCTAATCGGCCTCATAGCAACTCAACAATAAAAGATTAAAAGGAGAACAAATAAGGTAATGAAAAAACTACAGCATCCCTACAACATTTACATTGAGCAGAATCCAGAGAATATTGAAGAAATTAAATCTGTCTTTAATGGAGAAGCATTTAGCAGGGCACTTAATAATCTATCATCTGCGGCCTTTGCCATGTATATCTATCTCAGCATGGAGCAAAGCGGAAAATATCTCCGTATGTGTAAACCAGATTTCTTTAACAAGTTTTCTTATGTGAATGATAGCCAATACTATCGAGCAATGCAAGAACTTATAACGGTGGGCTATATGAAGCGAGACGAAAAGACAGGCTTCTACAACTTCAACCCCAATGCGGAAATTGAGCCTATTAAAAAGGAAAGAATATCGCCGAAAAAGAAAATCTTGCAAAAAAAGTATCCCGACATCATTATTCCGAGAACCGAAACAACAACAATGAATGTTCAGGAGCTAATTCCAAATGAATGGTATATTCTTCCTATAAATAGCAAAAAGCGCGGTGACATACATAACGTATATTTTTGTCGTTGTTTAGGCGCTGATCTAAAGAATCGTATTTTTTATCTTGTGAAAGACCAAGGTGGTGTCGCAGTTAAAGAAGAAGATTTTTATGGGGATCAGAGATATGCTTATCAACTTTTTCTCAATAGGGCAATTCCTATGAACTTTTTTGACAATATTGATGTTTTGCAAAAAGTTCTACCAGATAACGGCTATGCGCTCATAAAGGATGATGACCCGTGGGGCGGCACTTCGCCTATTCCATGGCAAGGCGCGGAAGTTAGTAAACAACCAGAGCTATGTAAGCGTTTTGAAGAAATGGGTATAAATCTTGGGGCAATTATACTTGAACGATACATCGAGCAAAATACTTAACCTACTCTAAACTTGACAATCTCCCCACTCTATGCTATACTATATCCATCAACAGAAACAGAAAGGATGAACACTATGGCCAACAAAATCTCCGAGCTTCACTTCAACAAGTCCACCATGCTCTGTCGCAAAAAGTCTCCGCAATACTTCGGCACTTCCGTTGGGCGATACGCCGAAATGAAGAACGATTGTGGTTTTCATGACTTCTTCTTCCTCTATGGTTTCAGCTATCGCGTGCATGATTATGCCATTTACATTTCTTGTCGTGATGACTTTGGCACAGAGCATCGCATGACCATGTTTGCCGACCATCCTGACTTTGAGTTTTTGAAAAATTACATAGCAGAATATTAACTTGACAACTAAGAGTGAATGAGAGAGAAGGAGAATGAACGATATGAATGAAATGGATGATCTTCGCTTCAACTACACTACCATGCCGCGCCGCAAGGAACATCCTATAGAGAAATATGGGAATTTCGTGGTTCGCACAGCCAGTGTTAAGAACGATTATGGGTGGCATGACTTTGTATTTATTTACAACTTTCACTACGATAAGCGCAAGCACGCTATTTTTGTTTCTTTCCTTGATAGGGATAACAGAGCACATGAGAGCATCACGTTTCCTGATCATCCTGATTTTGACTTCCTTGAAATGTATATCACCGAGTTTTAAAGGAGAGCAAACCTATGCAGAGAGAAACATTTAATTTTACTAATACATCCATTCGCCGCAACATTATAAAGGGATGCGCGGCTGAATTGTCTACTACGGCCATTGATAATGCACGCGCAAAGCGCGTCTTCGTTGTTTACCTGCCAGATAGCGGTGACTTTGAAATCATTGTGAGAACTACCACAAATGTGGTTAGCGAAATTGTGGAAGATGAACAAGAGTGGGAATTTTTTGCACAACTAATGGAAGGATGATGAATATGACGAGTAGAATTAAAGGAATGAAAATGGGAATGGAAGCCGAAATCGGCGAAACCATTGTCATTGTTTCCCCCATGCTCAGTGATGGCTTTTATGGTTTTGGAGCCAAGTTTAAGGTGCTGGATAAGAACGACTATGGCGTAAAAGTGGCCATTGAAGGGTGCGATGACGAACTTCTATGGTGGGGTGGCGAACCGAATACTGCGTTTATAGCGCATGAAGAATATGAGGTACTGAGAGACGGAGAGAATAATTAAACCGTTTCGTCTCATTCGGTATGGATATTTTACTATTCTGGGAATAGGTTTGAGGTCGATCTGCCTGAGATAGAGGAAGAGGATGAAGAAAGTGAGACAAGGGTATCACATTGATGTATCCATTAGGAAAATAAAAGGGCATAGCATATTGCTCTGGCTGTTTCTATCTTGTTGCGGCATCGGTATTTTACTATTCTGTCAGTCCGAATCACTATTAGCATCTTTAATCCTTTCTTAACTTGACTTCCCCGCTATCCTATGCTATACTATTCTCGTAAGCAAGGGAAACAACAATCAAGGAGGTCAAACGCCATGTCTAGCCGCTTTAATTCTTCTAACACTTCCATTACCGCCTTTGCGGATTTCCGCAAGGATTACCATTTCATCACTGCGGACATCAGCTTTACTGGTGATCTGCGCGAACAGTGTGCAGAAGGTTATCATTTCTGTAAGTTTAACATCGTGGCGTTTGACGACGGTACGGTATGGCTGTATTATCAGCTTGAAAACGAGGATGGTTCAGACGTTTATCTGCATACAGAGAAGAATCTGACGGAAGATGAGAAGATTTTCTTCCATGTACTGGTGAACAAATGGGAAGTGGAACACGCAAATTAACAATCACTTAACTTGACTTTGACCTTCATCTGTGCTATAATAGTTATGCAATCAAGGAAAGGGGATAATTACCATGACTAAGAAGCGCCGTTTTAATCGCAACAACACTATAGTATCCGATGTGTTCTATGACGATGATGTCATTCAGGCTCTTGTTTTTGCACCTGATTTCTCTGATGATATTCCAAATAAGCGAGATGATGAGTTTATCGGAAGTGTTTGTGTATATGTTCATCCAGCCGACGATAGGGTTGAGATGTCGTACCTGACGGAAAACAAGACTACTGGTCGTGTTTGGCTTAGCTATCTGCCGCTGACAATGGAAGAGGAATGTTTTTTGCAGGTGCTAGTAGAAGAAGCAATCATGGGGAAAGGAAAAATGAAGCATGAAAATGATAGCTTTTAACGCATCTACTGCCCGCTTTACGGACGAGCCGCCATGCCGATATGAGCAACTTTATCGGCGCTTATGGTTTTGAGTTTATTTATGGCTACAATTACACCACACCGTGAAGAAGCCCAAAATCTCTATTACCTACTGGAAGAGTAGGAATTATGAGTTGGCGCTCACATATCATTCCGAAGACGAGGAATGTGACTTCCTCGCGAAAGCCTTTACAATCACTTAACTTGACTTTCTTACCACTCTGTGCTATAATAAGACCATGAAACAAAGAAAAGGAGAATTGCTATGGATATTGTTATGACGAAGAAGAACGTTGCTCTGTTGCTCTCGAATACCGCTACTCCCGATCTGACCGGATACAAGGCCGTCAGCGACACTCAGGAGCTTTATAATGACAATTCCACGATTGACATCTCTCTTGACGATTACGACTTTTTCGTCAATGAGGAAGGCGAGCGCCACTATCCTTACACCACGGCCAAGGATATGATGCTGGCATATAAGATGATGAATGATTACAAGTATGGCACTCAGGTGGAAAACAAGGAAGAGCTTTCTATTGTGTTTCTGAGGGAGCGCTTCGAAGAGCTTCCGTCTTGCAAGTACGTCGCCATGTGGCCTATTGATATTGATGGAGATGTATATAAGATGCGGTTTGACAGTAAGATTTCGCATTATGCCGCGTTCTATTGGGACGGAATGCGCCGTCCGAGCGATGGCTCTGACGAAACTTGGCGGGATGCTATTAAGGAAGCTAAGTACGTTGCCATTGTCGCTGAATGAGAAAGGAGATAACATTATGAGCCACTATACCGTTGCTGTCATGACCACTCGTAAGGCCAGTAAGGATGACTTGGATCGCATTATGTATCCGTTTGACGAGGAATATCGCTATCTGCCGGACATCGATCATGCCGCTGATTTCGATGAACTTGAAGAAGAATGGAACAAGAAGAGTAAAGAGTATCCAGACTTTGAGAACTTTCTTCTGAAAGAGTATGGATATAACTATTACAATGAAGAAGAGCGTGTAGTTGGCCGCTGGTTCAATCCGCACGCCAAATGGGATTGGTGGGAAATTGGCGGCAGGTGGGGCAATTTGATAGAAAACAATCGCGATAAATTAGGCAACGTGAATTTCGGCACATATGCTTCTGGCGAGAAGTTTCGCCCATATGCTTTTGTTGATGCTGATGGGCATTGGCATGAACCCGGCCCTATGGGATGGTTTGGAATATCTGATGCAACAGACGAAGATATGGCGAGGTACGATGCCGAATGGGAAGAAGTGCTGAAAAATCATGGCGAAGATTGGTATTGCACGGTTCTTGATTGCCACATTTGAGAGGAGAATGAGGATTATGGATATTAAGAAGATTTGTTTTTATGGTCTTCCAGAGATTTGGTATGGCGACGAGATTCAGATGACGTTTACTATTCCCGATGACGAGTTTGTCAGGCTCTATAACGAGAAACTGCCGCAAGACCATTTTACGGCTTCCTACACGCCTTCTGAGGGCGTTGTGGACGTTTGGTATACTGTTAAGTGCGAGGATGGCTCAGAGCCTAATAGGCTTGTTTACACAACTCCTCATGCTCATAGGGAGCTATGTGAAGCGATGGAAGCCAGAATGCGACTGATGGAAAATTGTAGTTGCGCAGAATTTATAGAACGGTGGAACAGTTAATCAATTCTTAACTTGACTTTTCGCGGCCATTGCGGTATAATTGTTTATGTTGAAAGGGGCTGAGAGCAGTGATGAATGAAATTGGTATTTATCTGGTATCTGGCGCAAGCGCGATTGACGGGCATAATATTTGTTTCATTCATGAAGCAAAGAGTGTAAATGCCGTCCATGAATGGCTGAATAAGTACGGTTTTGTTATTGATGATCTCATCATCGAGCGCATCTTTGACGGGACGTATGAAGAATATGAGAGCTATAAGTGCCGACTGAGAGGTGAAAATCATGCTGAAAATTAAGGTTGAACAGCCGTTGCGCGAATACGTCTCGCTGGATTCTCTACCTATTGGCGCGGTTTTTGTTCGGCAGGACTATAGATCGGATAAGATTTTTATGAAGACTGATACCAATGCCGGTTCACTCTCATACGGCCATGGTAGCGCGGTTTGTAATGCAATTTGCTTGAATGATGGAGCATTTTATATCATGCGGAACGACATTGGGGTTCATGAAGTAAAAGCAGAATTGACGATTTTCGATGATTAACAATTTCTTAACTTGACATTCCGCTCAATCCATGCTATAATAAACACAACAAAGCGAAAGGGGAATAACGACATGGAAAAGAAGATTTGGTACGCTACCGTTCTGGATGATACTGACAATGACTGGGGTACTGGTTCTCTTGACCGCGCCAAGGCAGAGGAAATGGTAGCTTATTTTAAGTCTTGCGGTTGGACGGATGCGCACATTGTGCGGATCGATCTTTCTGGCGAGAAGCCCGTTGAGATGGCTGACTGATGAAGGGAGATAAAAACATGGATAAGTATTATGAAGAAGAGTTGACATTGGATAAGACCGATGAGAACTACCACATTGCAGAGTATGTCAAGTCGCACAGCATGAGCTTGCTCGATTTTGATTGCTGGTCTATGCTACAGGCGATTACTGGGAACCATGAGATTGATTATGAAACCTATCATGCAGTAGATAGTCTGCTCGAAGACACCATAATGGATGCAGATGTCGCGCTCGTTCTTGCGGCGTATGATATGGTAAAGAGCGGAAACAATGGGACTCTTCTTCCGTGTCCGTTTTGTGGAAATCGCGCGCTCGATGTGAACAGTGACAAGCGAGAGTTTAACTGTGGAGATGCTCTTTATATAGAGTGTCCGAATTGTAACGCGCAAATGTGGGAGTTTTCCACAGAAATGCCAGAAACCATGCAGGATTATGATAGTAGATTTAGGCATCTTGTTCAGAAGTGGAATACGAGATTTGAGCATGGTGCATAAGAAAAGTTAACAATGTTTTAACTTGACAAAATGGTAATTGTGTGATATAATGTAAATGTAGTCGGGCGAAAGGAAAGGAGAAAGTATTATGAAAAAGTTCGTCGTTGTTTTGGAAGAAACCATTCAGTCTGAGGTTGTTGTTTATGCGGCAGACGCGGAAGAGGCCGAAAAAGAGGCTAAAATGTGGTATGACCGTGATGACGCTGTGAGTAGCGGGCTGGAGGTGGTTGAAAATTATGAGGTTGAAGAAGAGTAGGCCGCAGTAGAGAATTGGCATATCGACTTGACTCAAAATCAAGGGTTTGTGGGTTCGAGTCCCACCTGCGGTACCAAGTCTGTATTGGCCATTGACCATTTCCCCAATACATGACTAAAAGCGAAAGTGGAAATGGCGGTAGTTAAGGCGACTTGTGAAATACCGTCAAAAAAAAGCCTTGTCAGCACGTTAGACATAAAATAGCGTGGTCATACTAATAACTCCTAAAAGTGTTGGTGCAATCAATGTGGCGCTTGGTTATATCAGAAATGATATAACCAACATGGGCTGATAGTTCAATGGAAGAACGCAGTGCGCATAACTCTGAGATGCGGTTCAAGTCCTGCAAAGCCCGTACGAGTGGCGAACATAAGGGCCCGAGGGAGTAGCCCCCTCGTTAAAGCTCAGTGCGATGTAAAATCGTCATGCATCGCCGGAGGCGTCGGATGCATAGTCCGCGACATAGGCTAAGTCCATGGCACAAAGACGATTGTGCCAGAAATCTGCGGCAGTGGTTAAGCCGCCGCGCGAGAAGGTTTTTCACAGAGATATTAAATGGTTGTGAAAGTGAAAAGCAAAGCCAGTTTTTTCTTTTCCTGTCTTGCTTTTTTATGCAGGAGTAATTTAACGGTAGAATATCTGCCTTCCAAGCAGATTATGCGGATTCGACTTCCGTCTCTTGCTCTTCCCCAAAGCTCAATTCGCGAGATGGCAATGGTCTGAGACGGCCTATGTCTAAGAGCAGGGCGTTCCCAAGTTGTCGGCAACTGGGCTATGTCAGTCCTACATTCGCGGGCGCTATTCTCTTCTATAGAAGTTATGACGCGCATGGACATCTTGCTGGAAACGAAACATTCATTTCCAGCTTTTCTTTTAACAACTTCTTAACTTGACTTTCTGCTCGTTTCGTGCTATAATAATATTGCAGGTGAGGGAGAGATAAAGAAAGGAGAAGTAGTCATGGACAATAACTACACTGTCGTTCGCCATCTCGGTATTAAATGTCGTTCTGATTGCTACTTGATTGAATATGCTGACGGGCGGCAAGGAATACGGCTGAGGACACTGTATCAAGGTGAATTATTGGAACGAAACATTACTAATGAGCACAAGGTACAGGCGTTTATGGATTATTTTGATCGCATCAGCCGCACGTCGAGGAGAGGAAGGTTAATGGGAAGGGGAAATAATCATGAATAAACTTGATTCACATAATTTCATAGTAGATGAAGTTATTACTTGGACAATGGTTCTGAACGATTCTCAAAATAAACCAAGGGGAGATATGGGTATGTTACCACAGGAATATTTTTATACAGCGAAGCCAATTACGAAGAATGTAACAAAAGAAGAATTTATGGAGTTCATTAAAAACTATCCTCGAAAACTCGAAAGAGATGTTTGCGGAATTAGTGACCCTCCCGCTGTTAGTTATAATGACTTTGAACTAGCAAATCGATGGCCATATAGCATTGTTGCAAGCACCTTCTTATATGATGACAATCCAGATGGTTATTTCTATGAGCCTGAAGATAAAAGAACGTATCGCATCGTTGTAAATCACGAAGAATTATTTGCGTCTAAAACCGGGAAAACGGCAGATTAAAAGAAGCGAGATGACGAGAAAACGCATACGTATTGCTGGAATACCATAAGGGTGGAAGCGAATTGTCAATATTTCTATGACGGATAATGTCATGGGGGTAGGCTCCGAGAGCTAGCAGGAGAGCAAGGGCCTGTGAAAGTTTGGTTTGACTCCAAATGCCCTCCACCACAACCGCAAGATGTGTCATGCGGGATAAAAATTATGAAACATCCTTTAAGGGCAGGGGATATGAAATGTGAATCCAGCCACTTGAAGTGAGTCCTATAGTCCATGATACTAACGGACTATGCGTGAATGGGTGATTTATCACTCTAAAAAGTATCTGAAACGCTAGGCAATATGTTTATGCTCTGTTAGCTCAGTCGTATAATAGCAATCGCCTTCTAAGCGATAGGCTAGTGGTTAGAGTCCACTACGGAGTACCGCATTGTTAAGATTTCAGTAAAAAGAGATTAAGCGGTTTGCGGCTGAATATTGTGAGCTAAATAACGTGAAGATGAAGGTTGTTAACAAACGTTTAACTTGACTTTGGCGTGGTTCTATGATATAATAAGTTTGTAAGTGAGAGAGAAAGGAGAGATAACTATGCTCTACATTGTTCGCGTCTTTGACGGTGAAGATACTTTTGAATATGAGTATGGCAATCAAAAGCACGCAGACGAGCATATGAAGATGGAAAAAGTCCACTCAGAATTATATGTTTATCTCAACGGAAGAGAAGAATATATGTATTCTGTGAATTGATGAAAGGATAGCGAAAGAATGAAAACAGTTGATTTGTTCGCGGGCTGTGGTAGTTTGTCTCTGGGCTTTCGAAATCAGGGCTTTGAAATCGTCTCCACCTTTAAGTGGTGAGATAGTGCTGTAAAGTGCTATCAAGCAAATTTCTCTCAACCTCTTTCTTCTGGTTTGTATAAGGTATTATACCCCTGTCCTATGGAATATTATTATGTTCTATGCGACAAATGAAGAGATTGAACGCTTTGCCGCCGAGTATTGTGAGCTAAATAATATGAAGGCGAAAGTTGTTAACAAACGTTTAACTTGACTTTGGTACGATTCTATGGTACAATAAGTTTGTAAGCGAGAGAGAAGAAAAGGAGAGAAGATAATGGATAAGAAGTGTCGTGTATTTTACAACAAAGGAGACTACAAAAGGTGCATAGATTACGAACTTAAAAACGATTTTTTACCGCGAGGTATTACGGAGTTCCCCGCCTATGTCGTTTATGACGATTGCATGGGAAAATGGTGTGAGGTTTCCTTTGAATGCTTTATAGATTACCTTGAGGCTATGAGAGATGAGCTTCAAGAACAGATGAATGACATTGAATGATATTTAGATTTGAATGATGCAAATAATGATTAACGGTTATTTAACTTGACTTTGATGCAATTCTATGATATAATGTGCTTGTAAGCGAGAGAGAATGAAGGGAGAAATGATTATGGTGAATAAGGATTATCGCGTTTTCAATAACCCGCTCGAATACATTGAGTGTCTGAATTACGACCTTGAAGGCGATATTCTGCCGCGAGACGTTAAGGAGTTTCCCGCCTATGCGGTTTATGATGACTTTATGGGACAGTGGCGCATGGTAGATTATGACACGTTCATTCAGTATCTCAAGGCCATGCGCGACGAAATGCGTGAGATAATGGAAGATATCGATTGGTATCTGGATGATTAAAGCGATGACGGTAATTAATCATCTTTTAACTTGACAAATTGCTCACTCCATGCTATAATGATAGTGTTGAAAGCGAGAGAGGAGAGATAAATAATGAAGACCATGTATTTGAAGGATGGTTCCACTGAGTACATCACCAATGACAACACCATGTGTGAAGAGTTTGGCGATATGCTGGATGACAAGCTCGGCAGGGATGCGCGCGAAATGTATGAGGACATTATCTATTATGTCCAACATCCGATGGGCGAACCTACTGCTGGTGATAATTATGAAGCCATTGCGGATGACTATTACGGTGCTCTGATGGATGCTTACAACAGCCTTGGCGAACTGATTGACCGAATTGGCAATGCCAAGCGACTAGATAAAACGCAATTGGTAGCATCTCTGAAGTCTATTGCCTTTGAAATCGGACAGTATGTTTAATAGAAAGGAAGTAAATAATTATGTATGAAGTGAAGCTGTATGACACGAAACTTGGCACTTGGGTTCCTGAGCGCACGGATGAGCGCCATATATATCCCGACCTTGCAACGACCATTCATTTTCTTGAACGCGCTAAGTTTGATGAGGATGAGATTTCCTACATCACTATTAACGGTAAGATTTGCCCGTCTATTAAGTCAGTCCTTGAAAATTGTATCTATGTTGGAATTAAGAAGGAGGATAAGCCCATGAACAACAATGAGTTTACCATTGACAACCTTAATCCCGCCGAGTATGATGTAGCTATGGAAGCCATTCGCAAGCACCGCAATGAACAGAACGCGTGGGATGAGTTTATGGCCGCATATGACAAGTGCGAGAAGGCTATGGGGCATGAACTTATGATGGAATATCTGGGCGATTTCTATGGTCTGTCCGAGGAACCAGAGGAAGAATATGAAGAGGATTTCGATGAGCATGACGAGCGTGATGACGAATCTGATGATGATACCGTTGATAGTGATGAGTTGGACGAAATCATTCGCAAGTGGTTTGACAAGAATAACCTGTAATTTGAAAGGGGATATTATAATGAACATGAAGAAGATTGTTGCTCTGGTTCTGGTTATAATTGCGGCTCTGGGAATGTTCACGGTTGCAAGTGCCGATGTAGATCTTACTCCCGTCAAGAATATGACGCTGGAGCAGGTTCATCAGAATGTAATTATGACCGATACAGAAGCTTCTGGCGAATATACAGGGCTGGATAAAGAATATTTCGATCAACTTATGGAAACTATCAATCTGGACATTGGTGTCGATGAAAATATCCTGCTGTGCATTAACATTATGACGGTTGACGATGTTTACACGGTTATTTGGTGTCCTGCGCAGGAAGATGGTTATCTATATGGCTCCACACTGGACGCGACCAATCTTGCATGGCATAGTGCTGTGAGCGCGACATACGGCGTTTATTGCGAGCTTCCGACTTATTATGTCTGTTATGCACAGTATTTTGACGAGCCGCTGACGGGTTCTGACGAGGACATTGAGGACTACATTACTTCCATGCTGGCTTACGGTACTATTCTGGCGATGTTTCAGGAGGCTTGACGATGAATAAAAAGAAAATTATTACGCTGATTTTCATTCCGATTTTCATTGCACTGTTTCTTGTCGGCTGTTCTGAAGCTGATCGAGTAAATCACAACATATCTAATCAAGCGGAATATTTCCAATGTGAACGCCGCCTGACCGTCTATAATGCCCGTACAGACCTGATAATCATGACCGTCGAGGGATATATGAATATCAGTAATAACACTTCTAATGAGCTTGTATGTACGGTTAAAGTCGGGCCGAACGAATATAAGAAGAACTACATTTATCTCAACGACTATACACTTTATGTTGTTGAGGATATTACAGGCACGCATACAGACCCGTATCATTACACAATTTACTTCCACACGAACATTTTACCGTCCGTGGAAGTAAAGCCTTGACACAAGGGCGGCTAATAACCGCCCTTTTTATCTAGAAAAGGAGGATAACATGGAAAGAGAAAGTTATAAACAGACTATCGAACGAATGACGCAAAATGGCGAGAAATGTCGTTCTGGATGCTCTGATTGTCCATTAAAAGATAGTCGTGATTATTGGTTCGACAAATATGATAACAGACGATATGGGACGGGAAATTGCTTTGTCCGAGATGGATTTTACGCAGTTTCGACTGACGCTTTAAAACGGCAATTTGAAGCTATTGCGGAATGGGCAGGAAACAATTATTTTGTTGATGCTTTAATAAAATCGTGTCCCATTTGTGGCTCAAAAGGTGAATTATATGGGGATTTTGACAAGTTTTATGGCTTATCTTATGGCATAAAATGTACTAACACTTCATGCCCTATGTCCAAGCAACATATATATGAGCGAACAAAAGAGAACGCTATTAGCGAGTGGAATCATAATACTGGAAAGGATAAAATAAACACATGACCACAATCTATTTCGACCTTGATGGCACGTTATCAGACCTTTTCAGTGTACCAAATTGGCGCGAGAGGCTGGCGGCGAGGGATAGTACACCATATCGTGTTGCACGGCCTCTGTGCCCGCTTGAGAGCCTCAGAGAACGTTTGACGCGCTACCATGCCGCTGGATATAAGTTGGGTATCATTTCATGGTGTTCAATGGGTGGTGATGAGAGTTTTGACGAGGCGGTCAAGACTGCTAAAATCGATTGGCTTAAAGAGCATGACATACTGAAATATTTTGATATTGTTCATATTATGCCCTATGGTACGCCAAAACATCAGTTTATGAAGCGCGGCGATATTCTTGTTGATGATGATTCAAATGTGCGCGCTCAATGGAATAAGTGGGGCGGTGTGGCAATAGATATGAAGGAACTTTTTAACGATGATTTTACTTGACTTTGGACTGATTTTGTAGTAATATAAGATCGTAAGGGGGAGAAAAACATGAAAAATAAGAATGAGTATTATGTTCTGAGTGATAATAGCCTTCTGTCCAAGCAAAAGGTTGATGAGGCTTTTGAGATTGTCAATAGTTTTCGTGGCGGCGCTATTAAGACTTATCTGTCGGACAGCGAAGTATTCGCCAATGGCGATTTTGTTGGTGCTGTGAAGCTGTTTAAAGACAAATATGACACGGGGCTTATCGATGCGGTAGAGGCAATTAGGTGGCTGAGAGGTACAAATTAACAACTGTTTAACTTGACTTTTTGTGAGTGGCGTGCTATAATAAGGATGCAATTGAAAGAAAGGGGCAAATACAATGCAGAACGAGTTCGAGTATACCTTTATCATTGACCGCATGGTGAGTTTCACGGTTTCTTACTATACTCTGGGCAGTAATGAGCATCCTCACTTCGCTACGTGCGCACAGAAGTTTAATCGCCCCAAGAGCGATTATTCTGAGTGCGGCCAAGCTCAAGACCGTCTTCTTCCCTACCATTCCATGGCGCGTGATTTCTGGCGCAAGTGGGATGGAAAGCATCTCATGTTGCTGACGGATGATGAACTGCGGCAGGTGGAAAATGATGTGGAACTTTTGAAGCAGAAATATCCGTATGTTGAGGGCGATGACTTTTATACAATTAAAGTGAAGTCTATGACCTTGAAGAGAAAGAGGTGAAGCCTATGTCTTATCGTGTTTCTGAGTTGGAAGAATTGTGTATGCTTCTTGGGAAGCGACACAGAAGCACGGAAGATGCTACGGTTGCATTTGAAATTATGTTTGAAAAATGCGCAGAAAGCGGCATGAATTGCCGAAATTGTCCGATATACTTTGAAGATAATGATGTTTCTCCTTGTGCTTTGATGAAGTGACATAAAGCAAGCTGTAGAGAAAGAAGCGGATGAATATGCAACTGGTTTATTTCGTCATAAAACTTATAATTTACAGTGTAATAGCGGTACTCGTATATACTTGTTGCGTATCTATACTTTTTTTGATACTCAAACTTAAAGATTGTATTTATGAACAAATTGAAAAGAGAAGGAGGCAACGAAAGGAGAAAAGGCTTTAATGGAAATTATTGGATGGCTTGTGGCACTTGCTTTAGTGATTTTTATTGTCGGTCAGTTATGCGGACTTGCGACTGATATATTTGGCATACTATTCAAAGTCATTTCAGACAAGAAACATAAATCTTAACTTGACAAACAGCTTCCGATGTGCTATAATGTATTTGTAAGTTGAGGACAAGACAATAAGAAAGGTGGAAAATCTCATGAGGAAGTTTTATGCTGTGGCCTACAACAATGATTATGCTCTGAACTACACCGACGAGGCGCTTCGCGAATGGAACCTTGCGACCGTTGTTTACTTCAATTCCAAGCATGACCGCGATGAGTGGTGCGACGGTGAACATCTGTGTATGCCCTGTTCTGCCAAGTTTGCTAAGTATATGGTTTATGGCCATATTGAAAGTATTGAGAGAGGTGAATGAAATGAAAAAGAATAATGAAACTGTGAATAGCTCTTATGAGGCTAATCGTAAAATCCGCAAAGACTGGGGCGATATTAAACCCATTACGCGTGTCATTCCCAACAAAAAGAAGAACCAACGTGCGAAGCACAAGGGCATAGTAGAGGACTGAAAGGAGAAAAAGTATGCTTTATAATCTGTTTTTCTTTTCCATTCTTCTTGCGTCAGTGTGCGCGGTTATGCTATCTCTATCAACAGGAAGGAAGTGATAAAATGATTTTTTCAAACAAAACGCGAAAGGCTATGCTGGAATATCGTATTCGGCTAATGATTGCGAGAGGTGAGGCTGATCGCATTCATCTTATTGCAAAGCTGAGACGAGAAATTGGAAATATTGAAAGGGGCAATTAAAATGTGGTATTGGAATCGTGGTATGTCATCTGATATTGCCCTAAGTGAAGAAGAGATTGCCGATATGGTTCGAGATTATTACTGGCAAAGCATTCCTGAAGAAGAAGTAGAAGGTGTCATCAATCGGCGCAATGGAGCCGTAAGGTTTCGCGATGCAGGAGATAGGGAATATAGCGCCGCAAAGGCTATTTTCTTCCTTGATCGTACTCTGTATGACAATCTTAGAAGTGCGTATGTGAACTTTAAAGCTGCATCTGCTGGCATACATATACATAGGCGAGCATACGAGGAAGAAATAAGCGACAATACGACATTTGAACAGGCAACTGGGATACCCCTTCCATTTGTTTGGCGTGTAAATTAAAGGAAGTGATTAATTTTGCCAACATTACATATTACAGTTGGCGCACCATCAAGTGGAAAGAGCACATGGGCAAAGTCGCAGGGCTTGCCCATTGTGTCAGTTGATGACGTGAAGAAAGAGATGAAGGACAGTGGAGAAAACTACAACAATGAGAAGATTTTTTCTACTGCGCGAGAGCGTGTTTGCGCTATATTATCCGATAATAAACACGTAATTTACGATAGTACCAATATGGGCTATCGTAATCGTAAGGCAGTAATTTCAGCCGCTAGGAAGTTGCGAGGAATAGACGTTAAAATTGTCGCGCACGTATTTATTGTTCCTATCAACGTACTATATGACCGTAGCATTGAACGAAACGAGCAAATTCATGTAGACACAATCGACGATGCACTTTCTCTTTTTCAGCCGCCCTGCAAATGGGAAAGAATAGATGAAGTGATTTATCATCGCACAGAAGCGGAAGAAACATTGTCAGAGCTACTGGTGAAGCAAGAAGATGTATTCTTTAATGCAAGAGCATCTGAGCTATGTGTGAAGCAATCTCTTGCGGAAGCTTGTATGTATCTCGATGTTGGCCGCAGGAAGACGAATAGAGGCCATGCGGGACGAGGCGCGTATATGTATCTTGCCGCTGGTGGAACACCTGAAAATGCGGCTCTGATAGCCTATCACGAGCTTCCGGAGGACATGGATGCTTATGATAAGATGCGGAAAGTTATGCCGATTGATTTTACATATGATCTGGATTTAGTGCATGAAGCCGATGTAAGGAGCAGATTCGTATGAGAATTATAAAGCCAGAAGAGTTAAAGGAACTAAATACGCTTGATGCAGAAGTAAATTATCAAAGATTGGCTCTTAATGGCAAAATTGTAGAGGCTTCTGTTCATAATGAGCATGAAATTAAGGTATCTTTTGAAGTGTCTCCGCTATACGCGGCGCAGAAACTTTATTCAGAGATAGCGAATCGTGTAGAGTGCCTTTTCAAAGATGCTGGTTATCAAGTATGTCATACAATAAGTTTGTATGGTACTTTTGAGGAAGGAATCAAGAAAATTGAGATAGAATATACTATCTCATGGGATAAATAATTAGCCTACACTTAACTTGACAAATTAGCTAACCCATGTTATAATACTAAGGTAAATCAAAGAAAGGGGGAAAGCGTAATGCGATTGTCCTATTTTAAACACGCCCGCAATGCAATGCTCAAAAGTGATTATCATGGTGCTGGCTCTTCGCCACGAATTGGTGTTGTAGCAGAATATAAGGGAGCTATTATTGCGGAAGCGTGGAATACGGACAAAACATCTGTATTGCAAAATAAGTATAATCGCTTGCGCTTTCACAATCCCGCGCTTCCCGCTAAAAATCACGCCGAAACCAACCTTTGTCAGCGCATACGCTGGAAATTCGGCGATAGTCTTGACTGGTCGCGCGTGCATTTATATTTGTATAGAGAACTTAAAAACGGTTCTCTGGCCATGTCTCGCCCCTGTAATGCTTGCATGGCAATGTTGCGGGACTTCGGAATTGAAGAAGTTTATTACACTACTGAAAATGGATATGCGCAAGAGCGCATAAAAGGAAAGGAAGACATTTAATTATGGAAAAAGAAAAGCGCATTTATTCCCTCAATCTGGCGGCATTTGTTATGGCTCGCACTGGTTATGAGCCTATTGTTAAGCTGGACGAAAACACAAACACTTACTACTGTGTCTATCCCAGTGATAACCCAAGTGTTGTTGGTGCAATTTATGATTTTAAGAAGGACAATACGACCGTTATTATTCAGGATTTCCTCAATTCCGTAAGGCATATTCGAACCGCTATGCACTGCGGAAAACAAAAAAATCGGGCTGAGAACGATGTATCATCATCCCCAGCCCAAAATTAACTATTTGACGGAAGGTGGAGGCATACTCTCCATCTTCTCTATTTCACAAAGATTTTTCCAAGTTTTTACCATGTAGTAAGCCGCCTCGGCACACTCAAGATGCCAAGTATCTTTGTCATTCAGGTCTTTTAGCTCTTCAACGATGCGCTCTTTGTAATCTTCAATTATCTTACTCATGTCTATCACCTACCTTATGCGATAAATCACGATATTAGCTTCATTTAGAAAACCAGAAGTAGCATTAGTGGCAATCACTTGAAGATTTACCGCATTATTCACGCAATTACATGAAGGAAGAATGTTGACTATTGTTGTAAAAGCGAGAGTACCGACATCGTTGGCGGCGACGCTTGTGACTGTACTAACGGTTTCTGGCTGTGCAACGCCGTCTTTGAAAAGCTGAACCGTAAAAGGGGTTGTAGCGCCAGTGCTTCCGCCTACGCCATTGAAGGATACCAAATAACGACCGGGCGTACCGATTCGAATTGTGGTTCCGTTCGATACATTTATGCGACAATCCGTATATTTGACGGTCGGAAAACTAAGAGGTGCATTTTGCTCATATGTAGTCTTTGTGTTGCTATATGCTTGATACATACCTATCACGCTCCTTCGGGCAGACCCCGATAGAAATTAGGCGTTATTGCATCCACAGCCATTATTATAGCCGTAGCCATAGTTCGCGCCGCATCCAGTATTGGTATTGACAAGATAGGCCGGAGTTGGAACAGAGGGCACGCGATTATTGATGTTGTTAATTGTAGTCTGCATAGGAGCAATCTGACTATTGATATAGTTTTGCAGATATGCAGTCTGCGCGCTATTGTTAGCATTTGCTTGCAGACGGTTAACTTCGGCTTGTAGACTATCAATCTTGTTCTGAGTGAACATATCTTTGATGCCTTGGAAGCCAGCAGTCATTTGCGCAGTTTGATTATCGATTAATTGACGGATGTCGGAGAAGCCCGTCTGCATACGGTCGCTCAGAGTGTTAGTTTGTTCCATGGTTGCAAGCTGTGTTTCATGTGCTTGCTGTGTTATTAATGTTTTGGTGTCACAACAACAAGACATAAGCTGTTGGACAAGGTTCAAGTTGCCCATTTGAATGGCGTTAATAACCTGCTGGCCGCTCAGACCGATCTGGCCACTTAGCTTGTCAATGCCGCCGTTGAGGGCACACAGAGATTGCTGGACATTGCTAATGTCGGTGTTAAAAGTGTTTGCAAGAGTTTGAATTATGGTTTGATTTCCTCTGATTGCGTCGAGGATAGATTGGTCGCTTAGTCCATCGGCGCGAGCAC
>ERZ779737.785-NODE-785-length-27919-cov-24.966013_pt1 | contig 27919 bp, 18 predicted proteins | sample MGYA00511889_ERZ779737 | MGnify/ENA primary metagenome ERZ779737 (study PRJEB29588, sample SAMEA2163575) | human gut metagenome | biome: human gut; feature: human-associated habitat; material: faeces | place: Denmark | collected 2008/2010 ... | reverse complement strand
GCGGAAATAGCTCAGTTGGTAGAGCACGACCTTGCCAAGGTCGGGGTCGCGAGTTCGAGTCTCGTTTTCCGCTCCACAGGTCAGTTCTCCACTGACCTTTTTTCATGCCCTGATCTCAGCACTGCACCTCGGACTCGCGGCCCCGTTCCGGTGTATTGTCAAACCAAAAACAGGTGGATTGGGGTTGCTTTTGTGGGGAATAAAAGTTATTTTTGAGTGCTGAAAATTAAAAACACTATCTATATGTTCTCAAAAGAAGTTTATGTAAACCGCAGGAACACGCTGAAAACCAAGGTCAGCTCAGGTGTCCTGCTTTTTCTGGGTACCGGAGAGGCCGCTGTCAACTATGCCGGCAATGCCTACCGCTACCGTCAGGACAGTACGTTCAACTACTATTTCGGTCTTGCCGACCCCGACCTGGCAGCGGTCATCGACCTCGAGTCGGGAGAGGAGATCATCTTCGGCAATGACGTGGATATCGACGATATCATCTGGATGGGGCCGCAGCCGCTGATCAGCGATAAGGCCGCTTCCGTAGGAGTCTCCAGGACATTCCCCCTGGCCGATCTGGACGCATATATCTCGAAGGCCAAGGCAGGAGGGCGCAAGGTGCATTTCCTCCCTCCTTACCGCTATCAGAATATGATCCGTCTGAACCGGATGCTCGGCGTGCCGTTTGACAGGATGCGCAGCGATGCCTCTGAGGAATTTATCAAGGCGGTCGTATCGATGAGGCTCATCAAGGAGCAGTGCGAGATAGAGGAGATCGACAAGGCCTGCAACATCGGCTATGCCATGCACTACACCGCCATGAAGATGGCCCGTCTCGGAATGGTGGAGCAGCAGCTTGTGGGTGTGATGGAAGGTATAGCCATCGCGGAGGGGCTGATGCCGTCGTTCCCGATCATCCTCTCGCAGCACGGTGAGACCCTGCACAACCACAACCATGACGGTATCTTGACTGACGGCAAGCTCATCGTGATAGACGCCGGAGCGGAGTCCAACACCAACTACTGCTCGGATTTCACCCGTACCCTGCCCTCGTCCGGCAAGTTCACCACCAAACAGAAGGAGATATACGACATCGTGTCAGCTGCGAACAACCTGGCCCTCAGCATTGCCCGTCCGGGCATCACCTACACCGAGGTGCACCAGACCGTCTCCCGACTGATGGCGCAGGGCCTGATCAACCTGGGCATCCTGAAAGGCGATCCCGACGAGATCGTAGCGGCAGGGGCGCACTCGCTGTTCATGCCTCACGGTCTGGGCCACAACATGGGTCTGGATGTGCACGATATGGAGGATCTCGGCGAGAACTATGTGGGCTATGACGACACCTACAAGCGCTCATCCCAGTTCGGTCTCGGCTCCCTCCGCATGGGCAAGATGCTCGAGCCCGGTCATGTCGTTACGGATGAGCCCGGAATCTACTTCATCCCTGCTCTCATCGAGAAGTGGAAGAAGGAGGGCATCAATACCCAGTATGTCAATTTCGCACTGCTGGAGAAGGAGTACTACGACTTCGGAGGTATCCGCCTGGAGGACGACCTGCTCATCACGGAGAAAGGCTGCCGTCTGCTGGGCTCAAGGCGTCTGCCCATTACCACTGAGGATGTGGAGCGGGAGATGGCACAGTAAGGATTGCGTTGTTCTAAAACAGCATAAAACAAAAAGTCAGGCCGTCTCGCGACGGCCTGACTGGCTTTACGTACATGAAAAAGTGTTGTGCAGGGATTTATTCTCCTCCTTCGGGCTCAGCCATGAGGATTCGCAGGTAGAGGTGACCGAAGTTGCCGCTGGCGATGTAACCCTCAGGTACACCTGAAATTACAATCGGAAGGATATAGTACTTGCCGGGTTCCAGACTGGCAGTGTTCACTGCCATTGTCTGCTCTGCAAGCTGAGTCCCTTTTGTGATAGTGATAGTTGTAGGAAGTTGATAGGTCCCTTCCGGGAATATCTCGTACTTGGTGGCTGAAGCCGGCAGTGTGGCGTTGTATTCATCCACCATCTCAGGATCCACGGCCAGGTTGACAGGAATATCCTCTGTCACCTTTGAGGCGTAATCTATGGTATAGTTGACCTTGATGTCGAATGAAACCTCTTCTCCGGGGATTACATTCTGAACTGCGATATAGTGGGATTTGTAAGGCAATTCTATTACTACACCGAGATCATCCCAATTGACTAGAGGGGTGTCATTGAGACATGAAGTGGCGCTCAGAGCAGTTGCTCCCAGAACTGTTGCCAGTATGAATTTTCTGATAATTTTCATTTTTTCCTATTTTATATGTTAGAGGTAAAGTTCTGCTCTCAATACAGTAGGGTTGTCAACATCCCAGAAAACGGTACTTTCAAATACATTGATTTCCGGTTCAGCCATGACGTTTGCAGCATTGAGGTTCCTTTCTGTCTGAGGATAGGGCAGACGGCAGTAATTTTTAGTCTGCGGACTCTGGTTTGATGATTCGAGATCAGGCATATCGGTTCTTCTGTGCTCAATCCAGGCCTCAAGAGGATTGTAGCCGACAAAAGCAAGCCACCTCTGGGCGCAGATTGCATAGAGCTTCTCCTCCTTTGAGGACATCAGGTCCCAATTGCAGAATTCATCGTTTTGGTCCAGATATGCTCTTGCTGCATCCTCGGCAGAACCGGTAATGGGATCCTTCATGCCGGTCATAGGACCTCCTACGTAGTTTGTAAAGTTTTCGGTGGGATCCTGCATGGCAGCCTCATGGCGATTGAATGCAGAAATGACAGCTCTCTCATAATAATCTTTGGCAGCAGCCTCTCCTCCGGGAATATAGCCCTGGAGAGCAGCTTCCGCAAGGAGGAATCCTATCTCTGAGCCTGCTATGAATGTCGATGACCTAAGGCGACCGTTGTTCTTGTCCGAACTGCCGGCAAGGAGGCCGGTGCCGGTGGTGGTGGTGTATTCCTCTCCGGCAGGGTTGGCCTGGCCGTAGGGAATGCCGACATAATATTCATTGTCAAGGTCGAATCTGGAGTAATTGGCGTTTCCATCCTTGTCGTCACCCAACTCACGTCTAGGGTCGGCATATACTCTCAGACGCGGATCATTGTGAGTGCGAAGCATATCCACAAGGTCTTTTGTCGGCATGTAGTAACGGTGGTTGTTGTTGCGGCCGCCGTTTTTGTCCCATCCGTAGGCCTCATAAAGAATCTGCATCTTGTCGGTCTCCGGCAGATAACCGGGATTGGCCTCCACATTCTCTTCGATGGACAGACATTTCTGGTAGATATCAGTGAGCTGTGCTGATACATCCCGTACAGCAGATACCCTCATAAGCAGACGGAACTCAATGGTATAGGCCAAGCGTGTCCATTGTGCAAGATCACCGTGGCACATGATGTCTACAGATTCAAGCTCTGTGAGATTGTTATAATTGCCCTGCGCGGATTCCAGCATCTGTGCTGCGGCATGAGCCCTGGCAATCAGGTCTGTGTAGATATCCTCGGCCTTGTCGTACTTGGGCATATTGTACTCTTCGGGGTTGATGGCTTCGGTATATGGAATATTCCCCCAGATATCCACCATCCTCTGGAAGTTGATTACCTGAAGTACTTCGGAAATTGCCTGATATGCAGGGTCCTCGTTCTCCACAGCAAGGTCGTGGATGAACTTGAGGTTCCAGTTGATGGAATAATAGGTGCTCCACCAGCTGTCCAGATCCTGAGGCATTACCTGACCATTGAGGAAAGTGTAGTTTCCGGAAACTTCTCCCGATTTGGTAAGATGGTGGGAAAGCATCCACGCATTCGTGGAGTTTACGTGGTTGTTGAGCATATCGTACTGCTGTGCAGGAAGGAGCAGCGCTTCGGTCATAAGAGCCGTAGTCGCGTTATTGGGGTCTGTGTTTATGTCCAGCCAGTCCTTGCATCCGGACAGTCCCGAGACAAGCAGTGCCGCAGCTGTATATATTATTATCTTTTTCATCGTATTCGGAGATTAGAATGTTAAGTTGATGTTGAAACCGAATGTCCTGTAACCTGCCATAGTATTGGCAACGATACCGGGCGCGTTGGCGCTTCCTGTTCCGTTCCACATATCAGGATCGCCCCATACGTTGGTGTCGGGCACCCAGTAGAAGAGATTGCGCCCTACCAGGGATACAGCAGCGCTCTGGAATACCTTTGACTTCTCCATCCAGCGGGCGGGGAGGTTCCAGGTCAGTGCTACCTCGCGCAGTTTCCAGGAGTTGGCGCTGATAACACGTGCTGCTACTCCGGAGCGGTATACACCTGTCCAGAAATCCTTGCCGCCGGAATTGACGGTGATGTTCTTGTTCTCCTCATAGTACACATTTCCGTTCTCATCGGTCTTTTCAATTACCGAGTTGGGGAATACGAACCTCTGACGGCCGGCTACAACAGATGCGATGGACGCACCGGAGAACAGCATTTCAGACTCAGAATCGAAACGGACTACATGGCCGCCCCTGTACTCAAAAGTAGCACTCAGCGAAAGGCCTTTCCATGCCAGTTCCGTAGATAATCCCAGGCGTACCTTAGGTTCGGTCTGTCCCATTGGCACCAGATCGCCGAGTGTAGGCAGACCTGTCTCTTCGTCAACAATTACGCGGCCTTCGGGATCCCGTACCCAGTCAGTGGCTTTAATATAAGGGTAGGGCATACCTTCAATAGCATAGATAGGGCTGTATACAGTCAGCTCATCCAGATCTCCGTAGAGTTCAGTCACCATTGATGTCGCGAAAGTGGCGTTTGCATATACATTCCAGTAGAAGTCGCCGAAGTCGAGCAGAGGAGTCAGACGCAGATCGAGCTCAACTCCCTGTCCGGTCATCGTACCGGCATTGACATACATCGTGGATGCACCTGTGGATCTTGGTATGCTGACATTTACTGTCTGGTCTGTGGTCTTCTGATGGTAGTAAGCAGCCTCGAATGTGATACGGTCCTTGAGGAAGCCGACCTCGAGACCTACCTCGAACTCTGTGGTGAACTCGGGATGGATGTAGCGGTTACGGATAGCTCCATTGATATAGTACGAAGTGAGGGAACCGAAGGGGAAAGGAGAGGATACGTATGCGGAGTTGTCCAGTCTGTAAGGGCTGATGTTCACGTTACCAACCTTCGCGAAGGTTCCGCGGAGCTTCAGGTAGGATAGCCAGTTGCTGTTCTTGAGGGCAGGTATGGCATCCGAGAGCATCAGGGACATGTTGGCACCGGGGTAGAAGAACGACCAGTTGCTTCTGTCCAGCAGGGAAGTCCAGTCATTACGTCCGGTGACCTGCAGGTATATCCAGCCGAGGAAATTGAAGTCGATGCTGGCATATACGGACTGTTCGCGTGTACGGGTGATGCTGTTCTCTCCATCAAGCTCACCGACCTTGTTGGCCAGGTTGAACAGATTGTCCAGCGCAAGCTGCGATGCCCATGCCCCTTTATAGTCAGTATAGCGTGAGTTCATTGACCATCCGATCATACCCTTGATACCGAAGTTCTTTCCGAACTGATGCTCTGCGAATGCCATCACATCGGCATTCAGACGCTGGGTAAGAGTGGCATAGGTATAGTATACGGAGTAGATGTCTCCGGAAGAAGCATAGGAGCGGGTCTGCTTGGCATAGTCATTATAATGCCATGCGTTTCTGGTGGAGTGATTAGTATTCATATAGGTGTTCATACCCACACGTCCCATGAAGCGCAGCCATTTGAGAGGCTTCCACTCAAGAGTGGCAGCACCGGAGAAACGGTCGTTGCGACTGTCGCGGCGGTAGATGGCTATCTGGGCCCAAGGGTTGAGATAATAGTCGTTGACCCACTGGTCAGGGCTTCCTCCGGGTGCGTTGCGCCAGTCCTTGTAATCCCTTAGATCGATATGAGCAGGCGTGTTCCACAGGGCCTGCAGACCGTTGGACGAGGAGTTGTTGAAATCTCCCTGAGTGTTGGTATAGGAGAAGTTCACCCTTGCGGTAAAGTTCTTATACACTCTCGATGCGTTTGCGCGGACTGTGTTCCTGTCAAATACATCTCCGAGCACAGTGCCTGTGCGGTGCAGGTTCTGATAGGAGATGAAGAAGTTGCCGTTCTCACCTCCGGAAGAGAAGGAGATGTCGTTCTGGATACCCACACCGAGCTGGTAGTAGGACTCCCTAGAACCTTCCTTGAAGTCGTAGGTGTCCTGAAGCTGGATAATCTCACCGGCCTCGTTCATAAAGGGAGAGCCTATGTCAACGATAGATCCGTCAAACTCGGGTCCGTACTGCTGGTTCTCACCCTGGATGTAGTAGCCGAAGCCGAACTCATCCTCTGCTCCCGGACCGAATCTGGTCTGGTACTCGGGATAGTAGGCAGCTTTGTCGAAGGTGGTGGTCAGGGAGTAGGTAATCCTCGGACGGCCCTTCTCTCCAGTTCTTGTCGTAACATATATAACACCGTTGGCGGCCGATGATCCGTAAAGGGCAGCGGCGCTACCGCCTTTCAGCACTGAGATGTTGTCAATGTCGTTGGGGTTCATCGACTGAAGGAAGTCAATGGGAGTCGGCACACCGTCGACAACGAGCAGAGGCTGGTTGTCGCCCAGGAAGGATCGGCTGCCTCGGAGGTTGATACGCACATCGGCGTCAAGCGATGCGGAGGAGGCGCTGATCTGCAGTCCGGACACTTTTCCGATAAGGGCTTGTGAGGCATCGGAGTTTTGTGCTGAGTTCAGGTCCTCGGATGTCACTTTTGCTGCAGAATATCCGATTTCCTTGGCCTGACGCTGAATACCGAGGGCGGTGACCACTACCTGATCCAGCATGAGAGCATCGGGTTCCAGAGAAATAACCAGATTGGTGCCGCTGCCTATGGGCACCTCTGCATCTACATAGCCTACGAAACTGGCTATAAGAGTGGTGGCATCCGAGGGAACACCAGGGATGGAGAATGTTCCGTCATCCAGCGTGTAGGTGCCCAAAGAGGTGGTTCCCTTCACCGCCACTGACGCAAATGGAATCGGCTCGCCGGTGTCGGCGTCCAGCACTTTGCCGGTAACGGTTCTGTTCTGCGCGTACATCAGCGTAGGAAGCAGAGACAGTACCGCCACCAGAGTGGAGATAATTATTCTTTTCATTAGGGTTAATTTTAGTGATGTTTTATAATGGTTGTTGATGGTTTTTTGCCCGACAGAATAATGCCTGAACTGGACGGGCATCCAGTAATTTTAAAACGATGGTTTATCCAAAATTGTGCACACTTCCCCTTCTCCATCCGCCCAGTATCCCCGAACAATTTTCGCGGGTCAGATTGCATGATGGAAATAAAACAGATTTACGATAGAACGTATGAGAAATTTAGTTAAATTTGGAGCGCGAACCTTATAAAACCTTACCTGCCATGAAAAGAATAGAATTGTCCCTTTTCCGCAAATTAATAGCCGGAGCAATAGCCATTGTGCTGGAGACGCTCCTTTTTCTGCTCATGATGTACATCTGCCGCGAATGGCTCGGAATAAGCAAGATATTCATCAAGGTAATGCTGAGCCTGGTCATCGCCAGCCCCGTCAGCTATCTGGCCTACCGGTCCATCATAGAGTCGTGGACAGGGGAGAAGATTGAATAGAGGCAGGCTCTTCCCCACCCCACCTTTCTCCTATATAGTCCAGTATTTCCAGAACCTTCTCCGGATCATTCTCCGTTACCAGACGCAGACGGGTCTCCTTGAAGTCCGGAAGCCCCTTGAAGTAGCAGGACAGATGGCGGCGCATCTCCAGCACCCCCGTTCTTTCTCCCTTGAATTCCAATGACTTGGCAAAATGCTCCTTGGCCAGATCCACACGCTCGCGCACACTCATGGGCGGAAGTTCCTCCCCCGTATCCAGAAAATGCCTCACCTCCCTGAATATCCACGGGTGCCCGAAACTGGCCCTGCCGACCATCACCCCGTCCACACCGTATCTTTCAAAGGCCTGCGCGGCATCCTGCGGTGTCCGGATGTCTCCGTTGCCTATTACTGGAATCTTCATGCGGGGATTCCGCTTGACCTCCCCTATCAGGGTCCAGTCCGCCTGTCCCTTGTACATCTGGCAGCGCGTCCGCCCGTGGATCGTTATTGCCTTTATCCCCACATCCTGCAGCCTCTCCGCCAGCTCCACTATAATCTTGCTGTCCTCGTCCCAGCCCAGACGGGTCTTCACCGTCACCGGCAGCCTCACCGCATCCACCACCCTGCGGGTTATCTCCACCATTTTGTCAGGCTCCCGCATCATCCCCGAGCCGGCCCCGCGACGGGCAATCTTGTTGACCGGACACCCGAAATTGATGTCTATCACATCCGGCCCGGCAGCCTCCACCCTCAGCGCCGACTCAACCATCGCCTCCGGAATATGACCGTATATCTGCATGCCGATGGGCCGCTCGTAGTCGAATATCTTCAGTTTGTACAGCGATCCAGGGACATCCCTTATCAGTCCGTCCGACGATATGAACTCAGTATACATCATATCTGCTCCGAACTTCTTGCACACATATCTGAAAGAAAGATCGGTCACATCCTCCATCGGAGCCAGCAGCAGGGGACGGGGTCCCAGGTCCAGGTCGCCTATTCTCATATTTTAACAGTTTTGTAATCCTAAAAAAACAGGGGCAAAAGTAAAAAGAATTACAGAAAAGAATATCTTTGCGTAGAATTTAAAAAATCTGAAAAATATAAAACCATGGCAACGAAGACGAAAATCAACCGCATCGGCGTTCTCACCTCCGGGGGAGACGCTCCCGGAATGAACGCGGCCATCAGGGCTGTGGTGCGGACAGCCATCTACTACGGAAAGGAAGTCTACGGCTTCTACCGCGGATACCAGGGTCTGATCGAGAAAAGCTACATGCAGATGCAGTCCCATTCCGTATCCAAGATTATCAATCAGGGCGGCACTATCCTCAAGTCCTCACGCTGCCCCGAGTTCAAGGACAAATTTGTAAGGGAGAAGGCCTACAGCAACCTCAAGGAGCTGGGTATCGACGGACTGGTGGTAATCGGAGGCGACGGCTCGTTCCGCGGTGCCGACCTGCTGTACAAGGAACACGGCCTGCCGGTAATCGGAATACCCGGAACCATAGACAACGATATCTACGGCACCGATTTCACGATAGGATTCGACACGGCCATCAATACCGCCGTCCAGGCCATTGACAAGCTGAGGGACACCGCCGACAGCCACAATCTCGTATTCTTCGTCGAGGTGATGGGACGCGACGCCGGCTTCATCGCCCTCAATACCGCGATGGCCACTGGAGCAGAGACTACACTGATACCCGAGATTCCCACTACCATCGACAAACTATGCGAGTACCTGCTCTACGAAAGACGCCAGAACAAGACATCCGGTATCATTATAGTCGCAGAGGGAGGTGACCTGGGCAGTGCCAGCCAGATAGCAGCCAAGGTCAAGGAGCGCATACCCAACTACGAAACCCGCGTGACCACCCTCGGTCACATACAGCGCGGAGGCTCCCCTACCTGCAACGACCGCGTACTGGCCAGCATCCTCGGCCACGGAGCTGTCAAGGCCCTGCTGGGCGGACGCTCCGGCGTAATGATAGGGCAGATGCAGAACGAAACCGTATTCACACCCTTCTCCGAGGCCTGCAGCCGTCACAACGAGATCAACACCAAGTGGTACGATATCACCCGCGTACTCTCTATCTAACGAAATCTAATCTGATAAGAATTGGCTGCCGTTCTGCCCTGCGCAGGTACGGCAGCTATTTTTTTATATAATATCAAGACATTTGCTTTGAAAGTAAAAGCTTTTTATAATTTTTAATAACAAATTTTAACCCAAATCTTCCAAGTGTAGGCGTTAATCTCTGGATATAAACACATTACATATCATAAATGCAAGTATTATATCTGTAGAAAATTTTTGAGAAAAATTTTTACAAAAGTAGTTGCAGGATTGAAAATTTTGTATTTTTGTAAAACATTAGAGGGGGAAATTGACTTGCAAACTGATTGAGTATCAGCGATTTTATTTAAATTAACTAACTAATACTAACCTTAAAATCATGATGTATGAAAAAACCATCGTTTAAATAGCATGCGGCGTATCAGTTCTTTGCGCTGCTTTATCTGTTGTCTTTCAGGATAAAAAAATGTTATAAACCCAAATAAAATTTAGCCCAAATGAAAAAAACACTTATCACCTTGCTGGTGGCGGTGCTGTGTTTCCCGTCAATAGTGATGGCGCAGACCAGGACCGTTACCGGTACAGTACTGGACGCCGAAACAGGCGAGCCGGTCCCGTTCGCGTCAGTGGCGGTAAAGGGTTCCACGACTTTGGGAACCTATACGCTGGATGACGGAACATTCTCCATTCCGGGTGTTCCCTCGGACGCTACGACTCTTATCGCGAGCTTCGTGGGTTATGTAGATGCAGAGGTGCCCATAGGCAGCGGTACCAATCTGGTTATCTCTCTGGAACCTGATGCCCTCATGCTGGATCAGGTAGTGGTTACTGCCCTCGGTATTCAGCGTCAGGCCAAGGAGATCGGATACTCTGCAGCAAAAGTCTCCTCAGAAGACCTGAACACCACTCAGAACTCCGATGCCAGCCAGGCCCTTATAGGTAAGGTGTCCGGTCTTCAGATCAGCGCGGCATCCGCATCCCTCGACGCCGAAGTGCGTATCAACCTTCGAGGCAGCCGTTCGTTCCTCGGTGACAACTCTCCTCTGCTCGTTGTCGACGGTGTTCCCACTCCTCTGGACTTCCTCCAGTCGATGAACCCCAACGATATCGACAATATCTCTGTCCTCAAGGGCGGTAGCGCCGCAGCCCTCTACGGTTCGTCAGCAGCCAACGGTGTGCTCTATGTGACCACCAAGGCCGGAGACAAGGGCCGCCCCAGGATCACCTACTCCCTGACCACCACTTTCGATATGGCGGCCTACTTCCCCAAGTATCAGAAGAGATTCGGTCCCGGAGCGCAGGACGAACACGGCTTCGGTTCCTACATTCAGGGTGAGAACCAGCAGTACGGACCCGAGTTCGACGGCTCGATAGTCCCGATCGGATCTCCCTTTATGGACGAGGAGGGCACGATACATCAGCTGGAGGAGGTCTATTCCTTCAAGGAAGGTGCCCGCGAGTCCTATTATGATACAGGTATCGGCATTCAGAACGATGTATCCTTCTCTTCCGGCGGAGAGAACGGCAACTTCTTCATCTCCTATCAGAACCTGCACCGCACAGGAACTGTCGTGGGCGACGTTATGGACCGCAACACCGTCCGTTTCAACGCGTCCCGTATCTATAAGAGTTTCACGGCAAGGGTTAACTTCTCCTATTCCAATATGCAGGGAGACTTCAACAACTCTTCGTCCAACGGTCTGCAGGCCCTGTGGAACACTCCCGGACATATCGATCTGCCCAAATACAAGGATTGGCAAAATGTGCTCGGAGGCAGCCCTGACCAGTGGGTCAACGACTACTATCAGAACCCTTACGCGCAGATTGACCTGTATCGCCGTGAGTTCCGCCGCGACCGCTTCACCGGTGCCGCCACCCTCGAGTGGGCTCCTCTGAAATGGCTCCGCTTCATGGGACGTGTGGGTATGAACACCAATGTAAGCAACAGCAGTACCCGTACCAATGCATGGCACTACAACGACTTCGCAAAGACATCCGGACGAAGCTACGCTACATCGGATATCTACTCCACATTCTATACGTATGCGGACCTTTCGCAGAGAATCAATGCGGACGTGATGGCCTTCGCCGAGCATCAGTTCGGCAAGAACTTCGGTATCAAGGGAATGGTCGGATGGTCCATGAATACCCGTTATGAGGAGGACAAGGATGTTGAGGCAGCCCAGCTCGCTCTGGACAACCTCTTCAATGTCTCCAACAAGGTGGGTGAGCTTCTGGGCGGAAACGGTATTACCAGAACCAGGACCCAGTCGGTATATGCCAGCATAGACTTCAACATCCTCGGCTGGATATACCTGCAGGTTACCGGACGTAACGACTGGACATCCCTGCTGGACCGTAGCAACTGGTCGTTCTTCTATCCCGGAGCCAATATGTCCCTCATGCTCTCCGATGCGATACCCGCACTCAAGAACAGTTCCTGGCTCTCGTATCTGAAACTTCGCGGTACATTCGCGAAGGTGGGTGCTGTAAATGTCAGTCCTTACCGTCTCGACAACATGGCTGAGGTGGCCGATCCCTTCCCCTTCGGAGCCCTGACTTCCTATCAGATCGACAACAGTATCCGCAACCGCTATCTGAATCCTGAGTTCACCACAGAGTTTGAGGTGGGTCTCGAGGTCGGTTTCCTCAAGGACCGTATCACATTCGAGGCTGCTTACTATCATCAGAAGACCACGGACCAGACGGTAAATGTCAGCATACCTTATTCTACAGGAGCCGGATCCAAGTTCCTCAATGCCGGAACCATGACCGGACAGGGAGTTGAGCTTGACCTCCGTCTGACCCCCGTTCTCGAGTTCGGAGACTTCTATTGGAATGTGTTTGCCAACGCTACGTTCGCCACCTCTGAAGTGACGGAACTGTACGGTGGCCTGACAGAACTTACTGTGTATGACCCCATCTACGCTATCGTAGGAGAGCCCTTCCCCTATATCAAGGCCACCGACTTCAAGCGTGACCCTGAGGGCAGGGTAATCGTGGACGAGACCACCGGTCTTCCTACTCTCGGAGACCTTGTGCCCGTGGGACGGACTGAGCCCAGCGTGCGTCTGGGACTGTCCACCGAGTTTGCCTGGAAGGGGATATCGCTCAACGCAACCTTCGAGTACAGGGGCGGTCATGTGGCCCGCTTCGATTCCGAGTATGAGATGCTCTTTACCGGTGCATCCTACATATCCGCCATCGCGGGTCGTGAGAGGTTTGTTTTCCCGAACTCCGTGATAGAGCGGGTTGACGAGAACGGAAATGTGTACTATGAGGAGAACAAGAACATCACCGTCAATTCCGGCGGCAAGGATTTCTGGACTGGAGTCTACCGCTCGTGCCGAGCCGCACAGGTAGTAAGCGCCAACTCCTGGAAACTCCGTGAGCTCTCCCTGACCTGGAAGCTGCCGCAAAGATGGATGGAAAAAACCAAGTTCCTGCAGAGTGCCGCAGTTTCTCTCGTAGGCCGCAATCTTTTCTACTGGGTACCCGACACCAACCTCTGGGGCGACCCGGATATGTGGGGCGGCACAGGCAACCGCAATGCGCCCGGTGTAGTCCGCAACGCCATGGCCGGTTTCAGAACATTCGGTTTCAACATCAACCTATCATTCTAACACGTGAAAGCAATGAAAAAGATTCTAATATATACAGCAGTTGTGCTGAGTGCCGTCGGACTGTCAGGGTGTGTGAACTGGTTGGACATCAACCAGGACCCCAATAATCCGACAACTGAACAGATGACGGAGGCCATCATGCTGCCGGCACAGCAGTACACCATCCTGAACAACATGACCAACTCCACCTACGCCTGGACTCTGGCCCACTATCTTACCAAGTCAGGCGAGTATTCGGGCAACTACACCTTCCTCAACGGACAGGTGATGCCTCAGAACCTCAACTCATGGTGGGAAACCTATTACTATTGTATCTGGAATCTCCAGACTATTCAGGATATGGCGGTGGAGAACGAAGATCCGGCCTATCAGGCTATTTCCGAGATTCTTCAGGTAGTTCTCTTCCAGAGAATGGTGGATATATGGGGAGATATTCCGTATTCCGAGGCCTGCAACCCCGAGGAAATAGAGAAGCCTCGGTATGACAAGGCGGATTCAATCTATACCGATCTGATTGCAAGGGCTGACGCGGCTGCCAGGATGTTCGAGTCCATTCCCGCCTCCTACAGTACTTCCGAGTTGAGCGGCGTGGATATCATCTGCCACGGAGATCTTGCTCTCTGGACACGGGTAGCCTACTCAGTGGAGCTCCGCCTTCTGATGCGTGTATCCAATGTACAGGATGTCTCCGCGCAGGTTTCCGCTATCTATGATAAGTGTCTCTCGATTACTGAGAATGTGGATGCCAACCCCGGCTACGTCTCCGAGGATGACAAGATGAATATTTTCTTCCAGTATTATGGCTGGGACAAGAATCTCAACCCCACAGTCAACATCCGTCAGTATTGCCCTACGTCAATTCTGGTGGATATGCTCAGGGACAACAACGACCCCCGTCTGAGGGTTTATGTGGATCCCCGCAGGCAACTCGGGGATGACGAGGAGATGGGAGTGTATTATTCCAACTATCCGGAACTTGTCAATGAGCGTTACATAGGTATTCCCTACGGTCAGGCCAATCCGGCCGGTATCGAGTACACCTCGACCACCGGTACAGGTCTGCTGGCCGGCAGTTCTGACAAGGAAGGCGGAATGCTGAGGTCTTCAACATTCATGACAGGTGCAGAGGTGGGATTTCTCCTCTCCGAGGCTGCGCTCCGCGGCATTATTCCCGGCGGCGATGCGGCTGCAAGGGATTACTATGAAAGGTCTGTGATCTCCGCCATGAAGAGACATGAGGCCGCCATGCAGGATCCGAGCGAGAATTTCACAAACTATCTCGGTAGTCCCATGGAAGGTATGAGGGATCCTATAGCCGGTACCGCCGAGGAGGCTGCCCGCGCCTATCTGGATCAGGATAATACGCTGACCAACTGGACTCTTATGAGTACAGAGACGGAAAAACTCAATGCCATCTGCACTCAGAGATGGCTGGCGTTCATGGGGTACAATCCTATGGAGGCCTGGTTTGAGCACAGAAGAACAGACATGCCGGAACTGCCAGCATCCAACCAGGGACTCCAGCCCCGTCTGAATTTCACCCTCCTGCTTTATCCTCAGACAGAGAGAAACCTCAATATGGCCAATATTCCTGACCCCGACAGGAATATTTACGATGCCATGGTATTCTGGGATAAGGATCAGCCCACTGTTCCGGCAACAACATTGTATTAACTCAAAAACTATAGAAAATGAAATCTATACATAAAACAATACTTGCATTTGCATTGCCGGCTCTGATGTTCGGGGCAACCTCCTGTCTCAACGACGAGCCCCTGATTGACTGGTCCCAGCTCGGAGTAGTGGTGGAGCTGCCCTATACCTCCCACAACCAGGTGAAGAATAATGTCAGCCAGGACACTGTGGTGACCTTTGAGCTGATGGTGAACTACACCATAGACTATGCCGATAAGGTGACTGAGGATATTCCAGTAGGACTTGCGGTAAATGCTGATATGGTCGAGGAATTCAACAGCGGCCTTGCCGCTTCCGAGCAGCCTTGCGAGATTTTCCCGGAGGGCAGTTATACGCTCCCCTCGCAGCTTGTTATTGCCGCTGGCACAAAGAAGACAGCCGTGGACTTTGACATCAATGTGACATCGGCATTCGAACCCGGCCACAGATATCTGCTGCCAGTCGTGATATCCGGCGTTCCGGACGATTACATAATCAGCGGCAATTTCGGACACCTGTATCTGGAAATCAATATGGGTGAATAACCGGATGCCCCTCTGTAAAATCAAAAAGGGATTGCCCGCACGGCAATCCCTTTTTTCTTAACGAACTAATAACTAACCTTGATGTCTACATGTTTCAGACGTCCATTATTGTCCTTCCCGCCTCTTTGTGACAGCCTTAGAATGACAATCTTCCGGCAGAATGTTTTGCATCATAGGAAATTTTCTCTATCTTTGCACCCCCTTATAATAGGGGGATTGCAACAAAATTTAATGTATTAACTTAAAAATCAACACAGTGGACACATTAAGCTACAAAACAGTGTCGGCTAACCCGAACATGATCGAGAAGAAATGGGTAGTGGTTGATGCGACAGACCAGATCGTGGGCCGCCTTGCTTCCAAAGTGGCAATCATGCTGCGCGGAAAGAACAAGGTGTACTACTCCCCGAACATGGACTGCGGCGATTATGTCATCATAATCAACGCCGAGAAGGTCCGTTTCACCGGGAAGAAGCTCACCGACAAGGTCTATGTACGTCACACCGGCTATCCCGGAGGTCAGCGTTTCGCTACTCCCAAGGAACTTCTCGCCCGCAAGCCGGAAGCCGTAGTGAGGGAGGCCATCCGCAAGATGCTCCCCAAGACCCGTCTGGGTGCCAAGATGTACAGGAACCTTCATGTATACGCAGGTCCCGAGCATCCTCATCAGGCCCAGTCTCCAGTATTAATCAACATTAATGAACAAAAGTAAACAGAGCACATGGAAGTAATCAACGCCCTTGGAAGACGTAAATCAGCTGTCGCTCGCGTTTATGTGACTGCAGGCAAAGGCAACATCACCATCAACGGCCGTACCCTTGAGGACTACTTCAAGGAGGATACTCTCCGTTACATCGTGAAACAGCCTCTGAGTGTTACCGAAACTCTGGCCGACTTCGACATCAAGGTGAACCTTGACGGCGGTGGAATCAAAGGCCAGGCCGAGGCACTCCGCCTTGCCATATCCCGCGCACTCTGCGAGATCAACAAGGAGGCCTATCGTCCGGTTCTGAAGTCCAACGGTTTCCTCACCCGCGATGCCCGCGAGGTCGAGAGAAAGAAACCCGGACAGCCCGGTGCACGTAGACGCTTCCAGTTCAGCAAACGTTAGTATTTACGTAAGATTATCAGAATGCACAGTCAGGATTCAAAACGGACAGACCCTTTCACCGGTTACTGCGCGTTTGTCCTGCTGCGGAAAATTTCGAAGACCGGCCGCATGAGAGCGACCGCTACTTCAAAATTAACAAAGAGAACTCTTGTATAACACAGAGACAAAATTAACAAAACAATGCCCAGAACAAATTTCCAAGATTTACTTGATGCAGGTGTTCACTTCGGTCACCTGAAGAGAAAATGGAATCCCAAAATGGCTCCTTACATCTTCATGGAGAAGAACGGAATCCATATCATAGACCTGCATAAGACTGTTGTAAAGATAGACGAGGCCGCGAACGTAATGAAGCAGCTCGCCCATGCGGGCCGCCGTATCCTTTTCGTGGCTACCAAGAAACAGGCGAAGGACATCGTGGCAGAGTATGCCCAGAGTGTCGGAATGCCTTACGTGACTGAAAGATGGCCCGGCGGAATGCTTACTAACTTCCCCACCATCCGTAAAGCTGTCAAGAAGATGCACACCATCGATGAGATGATGACCAACGGTACTTTCGAGACCCTCGCCAAGAGAGAGCGTCTCCAGATTACCCGTCAGAGGGCCAAGCTCGAGAAGAACCTCGGTTCCATCGCTGACCTCAACCGTCTTCCCGCAGCCCTTTTCGTAGTGGATGTACAGAAAGAGATGAATGCCGTAAAGGAGGCCAACCGTCTCAATATCCCGGTTATCGCAGTTGTTGATACATGTTGCGATCCCACTCCAGTTGATTATGTGATTCCCGGTAATGACGATGCCGCCAAGTCAGTTTCGGTCATCCTCGATGCTCTGTGCGGAGCCATCAAGGAGGGACTGGAAGAGAGGAAGCTCGAAAAGGACAAAGAGGAAGAGGCCCGCGAGGCTGAGAATGCCGCATCAGGCAAGAAGATGCGTCCCCGCAAGGGTGGTGCTCCCAAGGCTGAGGCCGCTGCTCCCGCAGTAGAGGCTGCACCTGCAGCAGAGGAGACTCCCTCCGCAGAGCCCGCTGAAGTCAAAGAATAAATTTAGGAGGAAAAACAATGGAAATTAAAGCAATAGACGTACAGAAGCTCCGCAAGATGACCGGAGCCGGAATGATGGACTGCAAGAAGGCCCTCATCGAGGCTAACGGTGATTATGAGAGAGCCAAGGAGATAATCCGTGAGAAAGGCAAGCTCGTGGCTGCCAAGAGGGCTGACCGCGAGACCTCCGAGGGTGCTGTCGTAGCCAAGGTGGACGGCAGCAAGGGTATCCTCCTGTGCCTCGGCTGCGAGACCGATTTCGTGGCCAAGAACGAGGAGTTCCAAGCTCTTGCCAATGCCATCGCCGACGCAGCCATCAAGGCTCTGCCCGCTGACATGGAGGCCCTCAAGGCCTGCACTATCGCTGACGGCCGCACAGTTGAGGCTGCCATCACCGAGCAGATCGGCAAGACCGGCGAGAAGCACTCCCTCGTAGCTTACGAGAAGGTTGAGGCTCCCTACATCATTTCCTACATCCACACCATCAACGGCAAGCTCGGCGCTATCGTCGGCTTCAACAAGGAAGTTCCTGTCGATCTCGCCAAGGGCGTGGCCATGCAGGTGGCTTCCATGAATCCCGTCGCTGTCAACAAAGAGGCCGTGCCTCAGAATGTGATTGACGAGGAACTCAAGGTGGCTGTGGAGAAGACCAAGGAGGAGCTCGTGAAGAAGGCTGTTGATGCCGCCCTCAGCAAGGCCGGAATCAATCCCGCACACGTCGACAGCGAGGACCACATCCAGTCCAACACCGCCAAAGGCTGGCTCACTCCCGAGCAGGCTGACCAGGCCCGCGAGATTATCAGGACCGTCTCAGCCGAGAAGGCCGCCAATCTTCAGGAAGCCATGGTCAACAACATCGCCAACGGCCGTCTGAACAAGTTCTTCAAGGAGAACACCCTCGAGGAGCAGGAGTATCAGATGGGTGACGGCAAGACCTCGGTCAAGGCCGCTATCGCAGCCGTGGACAAAGATGCCAAGGTGACCGTCTTCAAACGCATCTCCCTCGTAGACTAATCCCATAAGGGACAGCATAGAAGAGGCCGGAAGGACACATCTATCCTTCCGGCCTCTTTATATGAGTGCCGTCGTGGCGTTACTTTTTTATAATAAGTTTTTATCTTTGCGTGAAATGTAATCGCAATGAGAAGGTGTTTGTATCTGATTTGCATTATCATCGCTGCGGTGCTGATTCAGGCAGCGCTCAGAGGCGTGCCATATGCGGCTGCGGACAGTCTGGATGTGTTGAGAGAGCGATGGAGGAGTCTGACTGTCGAGGGACGGTATGAGGAACTTATCCATTCCACGCTTGAGGTTTACAACAAATCCATGGCAACCCATGACAGATATGCTCAGGAGTGCGCCGGCATACATCTGGCTCAGGCATATATGCCTTCAGGCAAGTACGACTCGGTGTACTATTATCTGGATGAGGTCGAGCCTGGTATTACGGCGGGAAATGATGCCGGCCTTAAAATCATTATGAACAATGTAAAGGCCATACTGGCGGTGCAGATAGAGATGAATTACGCCGAAGCCTTCAAGTTTTTCCTGGAGGCGCTGGATATATCCCGCGAAGCCGGGCTGGATTATCAGGAGAGGCTTCTGCTCTGCAATATAGCCCATCTCTACGGAGTGAGGAAGGACACAGCCGGCTACAGTTATGCCAGAGATGCCTATGTTCTGTGCAAGGAATCTCACGACAACTATACACTCCCTTCGGCTACTGTCCTGCTGTCTGAGATGTACAGCTTGCGGGAGCAGTATGATTCTGCCATGAAATACGCCGATGAGGTGATGTACATCGCCCTCAGCAAGCATGATTCATCGTACGAGCAGATAGCATGGCAGTTGGCCGGCTCGATATATGAGGCGCAGGGTGATTACGGTCAGGCCCGCAGGAGTTACCGCAAGGCTCTTGATATGAACGACAGGATAGACGATTATTCTGCCAGGATAGGCATATACCTCACTTATGGTGATTTTCTCAGGGAGGCCGGAGACCTGGACGAGGCCAGGACGATGTTCGAGACCGGACTGCGCCTTGCTTCAGAACGGCGCAATATCGAAGCGGTGGGAGGTTTCCTTTTCGGACTTTCGGATGTGTGTGCCAGGACAGGAGATTCCGTAGCCGCTTATGAGTATTACCGGCAGTACGATGTCATGCAGCGGCAGGAGGCTGAGAGTGAGCGGGAGTTCAACAGGCTGTATGTCCGCTTCACCTCTATTCAGCACCAGAAGGAGATCAGTGAGCGGGAGCTGGAGCTGATGAAGGCCAATCACCGTCTGCTTGTCGGAGGCGTCCTGCTTTTCGTGCTGATAGTTATCCTCGCCGTGGTCTTCTACCTTTATAAGAAAAAGAACAGGATGTACAGACAGTTGGTTGAGAACCATTACCGTATGTCTGCGGCTATAGAGCATGAGAAGGAGGCTCATAAAGAAGTCCGCGCAGAGAGGTGTGAACCTGCTTCTACCGGCTCGCTGTATGACAGGATAGAACATCTCATGAGGACCGGGAAGGTCTATCGGGAGAAGGACCTGTCCCTGGACCGGCTTGCCGCCATGCTTGACTCCAACCGTTCGTATGTTTCCAAGGAAATCAATACCTGCAGCGGCATGTCCTTCTATAATTACATCAACCACTACCGGATAGAAGAAGCAGTGAGCGTGCTTCAGGATACTGAGAACAATACTCCCCTGAAAGCCCTGTGCGAGGATTTGGGGTTCACGTCCATTTCCGTGTTCTACAGGTCTTTCCAGAAAGAGACCGGGGTCCCTCCTGCCCGCTATCGGGAGGAGATGCGGAGAATCAAGGGCAAGGGCCGGGAAGAGTGAATTTTTCCTGCTGGGTAAAATTTATCGAGCGGTAATACGCAATCCTTGTGTATCAGTTGTTTCATGGATAATTTTACATCGTGAAACCAAAATTATTAATCTCTAAAAGCAAAAGGACCCATGAAAAAAATTGTTCATTTCCTGTTCAGCCTTCCGCTCGCAGCCGGGCTTCTCTTCTCTTGTCAGCAGCCTGGGCCCGAGTATGACGAACTCAGTCTCGAAACAAACTCCATTATTATTACCACCGGTCAGAAGGATACCGTAATGACCGCAGGCGGCAGCGGAGAGATCGGTGCCGTCACCGACAAGCAGGAGGTTGCCTCCGTCTCGGTGGCCGCAGTCAGTGACGGCTCCCCGGCAGTGGTAGTCGAAGGTGTCAGCGCCGGCAGCGCAGTAGTGACTGTGACCGACCTTCAGACAGGTGAGAATCTCTTCCTCTCAGTGACCGTGCATGACGGTCTTCTCCTGTCTTCTTATGAGGAGGCCCTTCAGGAAGGGCATACCGTCAGTATTGACATACTATCAGGCAATGGAGATTATACTGCAACAGTCGAGAATGCCGAAGTGGTGTCTGCTGTGGTAGAGGGCTCGGTTCTGAATATCAGCGCCCTGTCCGAAGGTGAGAGCAATGTTGTACTGAAAGATGAAGTTTCCGGTCAGGAGGCTGTGGTGGCCGTGACAGTGGAGGCTGTGCCGGTAGTCCGGTTCACGAGCACATACCGTTTCGGTAACCTCAGGATTACCATGAACGCTCCCGAGGAATTCCGCGATGAAGTGTGGATTGACCTGAATGCAAACAGTGTGCAGGATGAGGGCGAGAAAGTCGAGACTTTTGGAACTCTGGCTCAGTATCCTTTCGATCCCGCTGTTAATCCAGATGTGGCCATTTACGGCAGGGTTACGGATCTGTCCATGACCATCCAGTTCATTACGGACATCGATATCACCGGCAACCACTATCTCGAGCGTCTCAATCTGATGGGCAACAGACTTTCTGCCGAAGGACTTGACCTCAGCGCCAGTTCCTCACTGCATTACCTCAATCTCAGCAGCATACCCGATCTTGCTCAGATTGACCTTAGCGGCCTTCCTCTTCTCGATACACTGGATGTCAGCGGTACGGCCCTGACCTCATTGGATGTATCCGGCAATCCAGAGCTTATTTCTCTCTCCTGCATCAGCACCTCTGTCACCTCCATTGAGTTTGGGTCAATATCCAAAGTGCAGAGACTCAATATCTGGAACAACGAGATTGCCGAGATAGACCTGTCCGGACTGCCTTTGCTCAACTTCCTCAATCTTTACGGGAATCCGTTGACATTGCTGGATGTCTCCAATAATCCGGAGTTGACTGTACTTAGTTTAGGAGGAACTGAAACTCTTGGTAGTCTGGATCTCTCCGCGAATGGCAATATTACGGAACTTTATGCCTACAATATGGGCATGAGTGACGCCTCTTTCCTGCAGGCCATGCCTGCTCCGGAGAAGGTCCTGACACTTCAGATTAAGGGAAACAAATTTACAGATATTGACTTATCCGGATTTACAGAAGTGAACCTTCTACAAATCTGCTCCAACCAGCTCACCTCTGGGACATTTGATGCCATAATCGAGGCTCTGCCTCAGCATGAGGAGAGTGATGCGGCCAGTATATATGTCATCGACAGCGGTCTTTCTGCTTTCGCAGATGAGGGCAATGACTTTACAGCAGCACATCTTTCATCATTGATTGCCAAGGGCTGGTGGGTATATGACTTGAACTCAGGTGCTGACGCCGTTAGATTGAAAGAAGGGGACCTTGACTAAAAATACATCCAGTTCGTAAAATGAGACATTTATCATCAATTCTTTTCTGGGGGGCAGCACTGCTGCTGCCCCTTGTTTTGCCGGTATCCTGTACTGAGAAACCCGATGGAGGGGAGGAACAGGAGAATGAACTGATTCTTGCGGATACCGCTCTGACGCTTCCTGCGGAAGGAGGCAAGTTCAGTATGGGCTTCACTCTTGCCTTCCCGGTAGAGGGCGGGGCCGCCAATGCGGAGTGCGGTGCCGACTGGATAGACGGACTTTCGGTTTCCGATACTGCGGTGTCTTTCGTAGTAAGCGCTTATGGGGAGAGAGACCCGAGGAGCAGTGAAGTGCTTGTGAGATATATGTATGGCGGTACTATGCTGACAGCGGAGTTTGTCGTGGAACAGAGCGGTTTAGGATATGACGTGCGGATGGACGCAGTGGATTATCAGGGACTGTATACAATCTCCTCATCCGAGGATACTCTATATGCCGAGTTGTATTTCTCGGATGCCGTGCTTTCTTCTCCTGGAAGTACGACCCTGTGGATCAAAGTTCCGCTGGAGAACAGCGAGGCCAGTTCCAGAGGACTGGCTGAGGGCGAGTACAGTCTGGGTGCTGACGGCTCTTTCGGAACTCTCACCGATGCACTGTATTTTACCACCAATGAGACCTCCGATGACTTCGCGTCCCTTACTGTCCTGACCGAGGGCTCCATCAAGGTTACAGCCGCTGAGGATGGAGGCTACAGGTATGAAGCGTATTTTACCGGCGAGGACAGTCTGGTGTATTATGTCGGCTGCAACGCCTACGGCGGACTGGAGGATCTCGAGGCTGTGTCTACCCTTGAACGGGATATTGCTGCAGACCTGAGTGACCATGAGATCTGCCAGGCCACTTTCTACGGCAAGATGTCCCGAGCCTGGGGCTGGTCTATTTATGTCGCACCTCCTGTTGGATTTGGAGATATCTTTGACATTACTCTGTACTCGGAGGAGACGACTGTGGACAAGGGTATCCCCGACGGTGAGTATGTCTGCTCTACGAGTAGGGAGGCCGGAACATTTTATACAGGTACCAGGACAAGCACATTTGTTACCGGATCATGGTTCACCCACTACGTCCGATATGGTTATTGCGACACACCGATAGTGGGCGGAACGATAACTGTCACCAACAACAGTGACGGCACTCTCACCCTTAAGTTCGACTTCGTGGATGACTCGCGCTACCCACACAGGATAACTGGAGAATGGACAGGACGTCCTGAATATTGGGAAGATGTGATAACAGGTTGATGTATTGAATATGAATCGTGTGCAATATTGGTTCGTGCTGTTTCTCCTCCTTGTCTGCACCGGCTGCAGCAGGGACGGAGAACAGCATTTTAGAGAAACAGAGACAGAGAAGCAGGTTCCGCGTCCGGTAGGAGAGGTGGAGGAAGGCTTGATTGTAGTCAAAGTCAGTCGCAGCGGACAGGACAGGGTATTCTCCCTGCAGAGTACCTGTGCTGACTTGGGAGTAAAGTCCGTAAGACGGCTGTTCACTGGCCCTGAGCGTTTCGAGGCCAGGAAGAGAGAGGCCGGACTGGACTTGTGGTACGTGGTGTCGTTTGACCCTCAGGTACAGCTCACCCGTGCAGCAGGAGATGTCCTCTCATCGGATATTGTGGAGTCCGTGGAGTATGTGCCTACGGCGATACTCGATGACGTGCCTGCGTCTGACGGAGATGTCTACCGGTTCGATGACCCGATGCTTCCGGATCAGTGGCACTACTGCAATGACGGCTCTACCATCATGTCGGAGGCCGGGTCGGATATCAATCTCCTGGAGGCGTGGAAGACATCTGTCGGCAGTCCGGAGGTTATAGTCGCTATCGTGGACGGAGGTGTTGACTATGCTCATGAGGACCTGGCGGAGAATATGTGGGTCAACGAGTCTGAGGCCTACGGGGCAGAAGGCGTGGATGATGACGGTAATGGTTATGTGGATGATATCTACGGTTACAATTTCACCACTTCAGATGGAGAGACCAGTAACGGCGCCATCGTGCCTCAGGAGCACGGAACCCATGTGGCCGGAACTGTGGCTGCTGTGAACAACAACGGCGTCGGCGTTGCTGGCGTCGCCGGTGGCGACAAGGCCGCGGGTCAGCCAGGAGCCCGTCTGATGTCCTGCCAGACCAGTCAGGACGAGCTGGGAGCGTTCATCCAGGAGGCTTTTGTCTATGCGGCCGACAACGGGGCTGTCATAGCTCAGTGCAGCTGGGGCGTCGGCGGAGAGATGTCGGCGTCTCTCAAGGCGGCCATAGATTACTTTATCGTGTATGCCGGTATAGACGAGAACGGAAACCAGACTGGACCAATGGCGGGTGGACTGGCCGTCTTCGCTGCCGGTAACAGCTCTTCAACCTACGGCTATCCCGCCATGTATGACAAGGTGCTGTCAGTGGCAGCCATAGGCGCTGACTATCAGGCGGCGTACTATACCAACTACGGTGAATGGGTGGATGTCTGTGCTCCAGGTGGAGATGCCTACAAGGGCCAATATGTGATAAGCACTTTCCCAGGCGGGGATTATGGCGGCCTTCAGGGCACGTCCATGGCCTGTCCCCATGTCTCAGGTATTGCGGCATTGGTGGTTTCGGCCTATGGCGGTCCTGGATTTACCAAGGACAACTGCTGGTATACCTTGCTGGCAGGTACTAAGAGCGAGGTATATGATTATAATCCTGCCTACAAGGGCCGTCTCGGACTCGGGATGATAGATGCCGCCCTGTGTCTGAGTTCATACAACCCGGAGCCTCCCGAGCCTGTGACAGACTTCGAGGCGCTTTCGGCGACTGCTGGCAGTGTAGTTCTTCAGTGGACGGCCACTTATGATTCCGATAGTCCGGGCAATACTCCTGCCCAGTACAATATCTATTGCCATACATCCTCTCTTGTAGATTTTGATCCCGATAACCCTACAGAGGGAGTGATGGTGGCGCAGCTTCCCGTGGAAGGCATCAATGCCGGGGATACAATCAGAGTAGAGTTCAGAGGACTGCAGCCATTGACTCAGTACTGGTTCCGCATAGAGGCGCTGGACAATGTCCACAACCGCTCGTCTCTGTCGGAGGAGATCTCATATATGACGACAGACAATACTCCTCCTTCCATTGTACCGGTTGGCGAGACAGACCTGACAGTCAAGACTTATGAAACAGGTACTATCCTGTTCTCCGTCACGGATGCTGAGGGAGACGGTCTTACAGCCTCATTCAGTCCCGACAGTCCCGCTCTTACGGCCAGGATCGAGGATGACGTGCTGACCGTATATGTGAACGGGCTCATGGAGCCGGCCTCGTCCAGGGGAGAAAGGCATGAAATCCTGCTTGCTGTTTCCGACGGCAAGTCTGAAACAAAAGTTTCCCTTTCCTACACTGTCCTGCCGAACAATGCTCCGTTGACAGTGGGTGCTGTCGGTGATATCCTGCTCAATGGACTGGGAACCTCTGTGGTATTGGATCTTGATACTATTTTCACAGATCCTGACGGAGAGCCTCTCAGATATGAGGTGCGTGCCGGGGAGGATGAGGGGACGGTCCAGACGGGCATCTCAGGAGGCAAACTCACCGTACTTGCAGCTGGATACGGTATGGAGCAGCTGACGATAGTGGCAGCTGATGCTGCCGGTGACACCAGCGCACTCTCATTCGGCGTGCTGGTCCGCGATGCCTCACGGCCTGCTGACATCTACCCCAACCCTGTTCTGGATACATTGTGGCTCAGGACTCCTGAGCCGGTCTTCGGAGCTTTGTTGAGAGTAAAGTCCTCTAACGGCAGTGAGGTACTGACCCGCTACGGTCTGGAGTCCTCTCCTTTCGAACCTGCCTTTGCCGACCTTTCCGGACTGCCGGGAGGTATCTATTCTGTAGAATTTTCCTTCACTGACCGGTCCGGCAAGCGCAGTACGGTAACGGCCGATGTCGCCAAACTGTAGCCTGGCCGATCGGATAAAATGAATGCCGGCAGGAACATGATGTCCCGCCGGCATTTTCTTATGCCCTGCAAGGCAGATATGTCTTATTCGGATTTTGTCCTGTACATAACGACCTTAGGGGTGTAGGCGGGGATTTCAAGACTGCTTTCGGAAGCGTTGTATGCGTAGGGGCTCTCGGGTTTTACGAACTCGGATATGTCGCTGGCTCCGTCCTTGGTGAAGGTGGTGGTGAGGCGGAATACCTTACTGTAATTCTCGTCCTTTCCTATGGCAACGGCCAGAATGGTGTATTCTGCGTCCCAGTCAGCCCAGTAGAGTTTTCCGGTAGGGCACCAGGTACCTCCGCTTATCAGCATGTCGGCTATTTCGTCATCGCTTATATTGGAGGTGTGGTCATTGGGATCCTCCTTGAACATGCCTCCGTACCATGTGCTGGCATCCTCGTTGGCGGAGAATTCTACCTGCACGTATGCCATGCCCTTTCCGTCGCTGTAGTCATCAGGGTAGAGCTCCGCGAGTTCGTCACCGTTGAAGTAACCGGTGATCTCGGCGGATACTGTAGCGCTGCTCTCCTTCTTGGGAAGGGTCGTGAACGGCTCGCTCACTGCTACTTTTATGACATCTCCGTATTCGTCCACGCATGCGGCCCAGATGTAGTAGGTTGTGCCGGGCTCAAGAACAGAATAATAGGTGTACCCCTGCTCTCCGTCACCGCGTTCGTAATCCAGATTGGTTATATTCTCTTCAATGTACTGCTTTACATAGCCGTTCATGTTATCCTTGTAGGACTCATAGTCTTTCTCAGCGATGACGTCGTAGAGATAAGGGACATACTCGTCGGAGGGGGTGATGGTTATAGAGGCACTTCTGGATGTGATTCCGTCTACTTTAAAGGAGAAAGTCCATTCTTCCGGAGCGGTAGCGGGAGCTTCGGTCCTGGTGTAGAATCTGGCTATTTCAGTAGTGGGGGCACCTCCTGACCATCCGAATACGAGCACCATATATCCGGTGCTGGCAAGATATACATTCTCATTGGTGTATGTGGTTTCTCCGCTGGTAGCGTAGAAATCAATAAAGAAGGAATCCTCATTGATGATAGTCTGGCGCAGATCTTCGTCAGAGAGTTCGTTGTATCCGACTACCGGGCGGATGCAGTGGTAGTAGGTCATAGTCTCGTCGGAAGGGATGACGGTATAGTCGAAACCGTCCTGAATGATGTTGGCGAATACTACGTCGAAGTCGGCATTCTCCAGGGCCAGGGTAGTGTATTTTTCAGAGGCGATCCCGGACGAGACTTTTCCCTCGTCGTCCAGACCGGCGGCGAAAGCGATGTATTCTGTCTCAGGAATCTGCCCTGTGAACTGCCAGGTCTGCTCTCCTGTGCTGCAGATGGCCTCCAGTGCCGATTCGACATCACCGAAGTTGTTGACTGCCTCAGCCATCATGTTTTCCATGTAGACGGCGAGGTCACCGGAGTGATGCTCATTGAGCACGCTGACTGCAAGGACATCGTAGTAGTACCTTGCATTGTCGTATGACGGTACCACCTTCATGTCTGCGGATGTTGCTGTGATATTTTCCAGGGTGATGGCAAGCACCAGGGGATCCTTGCCTTTCTGGCTGACGTTAAGAGTCTTCGTTACGGAGTCATTGCCCTCTCCGGCTGTGAC